>Ga0126342_10016818_pt1 | contig 12704 bp, 12 predicted proteins | sample Cyp1metagenome_FD_92528 | JGI IMG/M metagenome (GOLD analysis project Ga0126342, IMG submission 92528) | Coral microbial communities from Lord Howe Island, Old Settlement Bay, Australia - Cyphastrea 1 metagenome | ecosystem: Host-associated > Invertebrates > Cnidaria > Coral ...
GCTCTAAGGCTAAGTAGCCCTCCCGCCCAGCATCCAAACTCTCCTGAGCCAGTGCCTATCGGAAGGCAGGTTTGACCAATCGAAGACAAGCGACCTGAGGTAGCTTAAATGGGAGAATCACATTATATATATAGATATATAGCCTAAACTTCATGGTACTGTGCCTCAATTTTAGGGTCCTGAAATTCCCATTGTTATATGGGGGGTTCCATAAATAGGCTATCCCTAAAAAGGATGGCTCGTAGTGGAACATCTTACTAAAATATGGGTAATTCGAAATTCCCATTGAATTCTGGCATCATGTTTTTTTCTAAACCCACCCAGGAATCCCATTAGAAATTCCCATTTTTCCATATTTTTCCGAAATCCCAGATGTTTCCCATAGGATCTGCGCAGGCCACCAACGTACTGGGCAAAGGTCATGTGGACAATGCCAGCCGGCAGCAGGCGAGGGGTTCGAGGGCGGATTTCATGGAATTTTAAGGCAATGAACCAAGGAAAACGGGGAAAAAAATGGGGAAAGATTGGCTAGAATTTCTAGGTCAATCTTACATGGATACTGTAAGCCTTCAGTCTTTTGGTATTAATGGGAATATCTACTAACCAGCAACGAATTTATTTTTTTGCGGGGTATCTAAGATTGGCTAGAATTGGATATCATGGTGAGATTTCATGATGATATTGGCGGAAAATGATGATACGCAACGTCAGTGGTAGATTTGACTGGGAACATCGGGAAATCACCTACCTAGCTTGGAATTTTTAATGGGAAGATCACCGTGAAGTGGGGAATTTACCCTCTGGTAAACTAACATAGCTGTTGAAAATCACCATTTTTAGTGGGTAAATCAACTATAAATGGTCCATTTTCAATAGCTATGTTAAATTACCAGAAGGTAAGTGATTCAACCATCATGACCTTTGAAAAAGAGCTTTGAATGCATCAAGAGCTATGGGGATAACATGGGATAGGGATACCTCCCATCATTTGGAAAAGCCGAAATCCAGAACCAGGTGTGGCCCTACGGGGGTTTGACCAACGAGATGCCAGGAATATCAACCAAACCCTTTGGTAAACCAACATAGCTATTGAACACGGCCATGTATTTCGTTGATTTACCCATTAAAAATTGTGATTTTCCATAATTTTTTGTATGTTTACCAGTACCTAACGTCCCGTATGATGGTTTGGCAATCATGATGACACCGCGCCGCGTTGGACACGCTAACGAATGACCGGGGGTTGAAAAGACCCCATTATTATCCCAAATCATGTGGTTAAAACAATAAACTATACCCATGACTGGGAATGGTAAACATACTTCACCTATTTATGGTGGTTTGGGGGATGGTTTATGGCATTGTTTTAACCACATTATATGCCAAAAAAAGGCAGGGTTGAAAAACCGTTTGATTTTCCGATTGAACAATTCCTGCGTTGCTCCCATCCCCTTATTTTTGTTGCCCCCATTGCCACATGTTTTACCAAGCAATTTCCATGCTTTCCGGTGGTTTGGAGGGACTTCAGTATAGCTCCGAGAGGTATCCATAGTTGCCCAATCGGGAGCTGCTCAGAGCTACTGAGTTTCTCTCAATTTCCAGTATGTGTTGGTTGAATCCCATTATTTTTTGGCAAAATCATCTGGTTGGTGGTTTGGAACATTTTTATTTTCTCAGGCTCAAAATGGGTGGCAAGGTCCAGCCTATACCAAGAGAAGTGCTAGAAAGCTTTAGACGCAGTTTAGCTATTCCAGGGTCTTACATTTTGAAAAGTGACAAACAATTGTTAGAAGCATTCTGTGATCCAAAACACTGGCTCAACAAATGCCTCATCCCGACCGCTGACGAAATTGGCTCACTTTCCCGCTTTCTTAGAGGAATCAGAAGGCAACAAGGGGTCGACAAAGTACTCGAAGCAGTGGATCAGCTGCTGCCTTTTGCTGCTCGAAGAGAATTAGAGGTGCCTCCGAAAGTATTGACTGCCTATCTGGAAGCTATCACGAGTGGCGATTTTGCCATCGGTCCTCGTTATGATACCCGAAAGCCGGGACAAGGAGTGCGTGAGTTTGAACTTGACGCTTCTCAAGCCTTAAAGTTCGAGGATGTGGCAAACGTGAGGTATGGGAATGTTGGCCTCTATGGGTTGATCTTGGAATTGAGAACTCATTCAAAGCTGAAGAACTATGAAAAAAGGAACATTTTGATTTTTCCATATATTGGGAATAATCATCCCAACTGACTTTCATATTTTTCAGAGGGTTGAAACCACCAACCGCTCATGATTTTTTTTGTTTTGAACACTGCGCAATTGTTCAGGACAAATTTATATATAGCGATTTCTGTTCAGTAGGGGTAGCTACCCCAAAATAGCCTTATTTCAGGAGGGGTGTTGATAAATCTGCATCCTGGCTTCGTGGCTTTTTCTCAATTTGTCCCAAGGTTTTGTTGATTTCTCAACTTTAGCTAGAGCCTATTATTTTTGTTTTATATGTGAACATGTTTTCTTTGTTATGTGGGTGGGGTTGGGATGGGGTGGGGCAGGATGTTAACGTTCACTTGAAACTGATTCCAATGTTAATGCTACCATGATGGTGGGATTTGAGGGATGATTTGATACGGTAATGGATGTCAGAGTGTTGAGGATTTGAGGACGATATGATACGGTGAAGATGTTACAGTAGGGTGCGGAGGATTTGAGGATGATATGATACGGTGAAGTTGTTACAGTAGGGTGGTGAGGATTTGAAGATGATATGATACGGTGATGATGTTAGGGTGGTGAGGATTTGAGGATGATATGATACGGTGAAGATGTTAGGGTGGTGCGGATTTGAGGATGATATGATACGGTGAAGTTGTTACAGTAGGGTGCGGAGGATTTGAGGATGATATGACACGGTGATGATGTTAGGGTGGTGAGGATTTGAGGATGATATGATACGGTGAAGATGTTAGGGTGATGAGGATTTGAGGATGATATGATACGGTGAAGATGTTAGGGTGATGAGGATTTGAGGATGATATGATACGGTGAAGATGTTAGGGTGGTGCGGATATGAGGATGATATGATACGGTGAAGATGTTAGGGTGGTGAGGATTTGAGGATGATATGATACGGTGATGATGTTAGGGTGGTGAGGATTTGAGGATGATATGATACGGTGATGATGTTAGGGTGGTGCGGATATGAGGATGATATGATACGGTGAAGATGTTAGGGTGGTGCGGATTTGAGGATGATATGATACGGTGAAGTTGTTACAGTAGGGTGCGGAGGATTTGAGGATGATATGATACGGTGAAGATGTTAGGGTGATGAGGATTTGATGATGATATGATACGGTGAAGATGTTAGGGTGGTGGGATTTGAGGATGATATGATACGGTGATGATGTTAGAGTGTTGAGGATTTGAGGATGGTTCGCCTGCACAACAAGAAGGCGAAGCAGTTGAACAAACGTGTTGCAACGTACACATTCTCATATTGTTTGGCGTTACCCCCTGCGCACAAAAAGGCCAATCTGCCGGTGGAAATTGCCAATTTGCCAATCTATGTCGGACAGAAAAACATCAGGCGTAGGCGCAACTTTGCCGGTGCCTTTAATTTTACTAATGCAATTGCGACAATGTGAGTGGAAAAATCCAAAGCGTCCCAAGGCTAAATACCAGCGCATGACCTTTCATATTTCAAGATACGTAGTGAATGATTTAAAAATTCACCTATCACACGGAATTCCCCAAAGACGATAGAGAAGTAGCTAATCACTATTTTGAATCGGACTTTACTTTTCTATCTTGACTTGCGGTAACCACCGCATTAGGTTTTTTTGTTGGAAAAGATCGCTACCTTTTCCTCCTGGCGCTGTCAGGTGGTGGACGAACTCATAGATTGTCAGCTGGAAGACAACTTGAAGGACACGTTCAACTTGTTCAAACACGTTTTTGTTGATATGGGCATGGGTCAAAGCCTATCATTCCCAGCTGACAGGGGAATCAAAAATCGCCAACGATTCTAGGATACCTAGGGTGCAACCCCAAGAAAGATAGGAAAACTTCAAGCTACCCTCTGGTAAACATACCAAAAACTATGGAAAATCACAATTTTTGAGGGGTAAATCCACTATAAATGGCCATTGTCAATAGCTTTGTTAAATTACGAGAGGGTATTATTGCATTTGTTCATTATTTCAGGAATTTGATATCTATGCAGTGGTTAGCTCCGAGAGCTGTTCGGGGCTTTTTTTTGTATCCTTACCAAATGGCGAGGGCCAATGAGCTACACTACAAATTTAGTTTCGCAACCACATGATCGTAGGTTTGGTGTTAATCCGAATCTCTTGTTTGTTTTGCTGAATCCCATAGTTTTTGCTAGTAGATTATGGGTTAAGAACAGGACTCACCAATACAGTAATATATGAGGATGTTTGATGGGATGCTTTCTGAGAACATTCAATGGGAAACAACGGGATATATGACTCTATCTAACCATCAATATTATCTGGTTGGTGGTTTGGAACATTTTTTATTTTTCCATTCAGCTGGGAATTTCATGATCCCAACTGACAAACTCATATTTTTCAGAGGGATTCAAAGCACCAACCAGTAATATCATTGATAAACCATATTATGCAAGATCACCATATTTATTTCCATACATATTAACCATATATCTCATTTTAACAGTATATCCATATAACCATCAACCAGTTATGACATGGGCGTGCCTGCTCACGGGTGATAATCCATGTGAGATGATCCATTTGAGCTGCTTTGATGACCATCAAAGCATATAAATAGAATTTAATATACATCCCAATGTTGGTTGGTTTAAATACCATTACATATAACTATATATATAATTATTATATATATATATTATATATATATATATTATAGATATATATTATAGATATATATCCCAATTCTCGGAACAATCCCATAAAATCCCTCCTACTTTTCCCCCAATTCCTTCGGAACAACCTCCGAATTCGTTTTTCAACACGACCGTGCTCCAGGACGTAGATTTGGCCAATGATCCGTCCAAGTTCACTCTGTCCCCTGGACGAGTTGGGTCGTGGCAACGGTGGCAACGGTGGCACAACGGGCAGCAGCGTTGAACAATGGGGGTTTTGAAGCAGCGTTGAAAACGGGGTGTTTGATATGGGGAGATCATTCTTCATCAACTAGTCAGCGTTTTTCCCATATGTTGTTTTTGGCTATGGGGAGATCATTGTATTATTGGAGAGGAAACCTTGACACGGTATTTTGACACGTGCAGATGGGTGAAATATGATAATTTATCCACTTTAATGGAAGATCATTGTGATATGACATGGGATGTGATTGTGAATGCGATGGGATTTAATGGATATGGGATATGATTGGAGATATTATATAACGGTTTGAAACATAAAACAATAATGTGGGGATAGAACGGGATATGATATGGGATATAGAATTGCAACCAATGAGAATTTCATGGAACAACATGATACAATGGGGGTTTTGTGGATACAATGGGATATTGCTCTAGTTTTACAAATATGGGAGGAATTATACAAGAACCACAATATCTGATTGGTGGTTTGGAATATTTTTTATTTTTCCATATATTGGCAATAATCATCCCAACTGATTTTCATATTTTTCAGAGGGGTAGGTATACCACCAACCAGATATGATCTAGAGATATGATGAGATTATGATGTGGGGATATCGTCTGACATACAGGTTTAACCGTCAAACATGGGGATGAGAATCGCTGATTAAGCGGCACAGTTATGGGTATTTGATAGATACCCTCTTGTAAACTAACAGTTTTCTATTGAAAATGTCCGTTTATAGTTGGTTTACCCATTAAACGTGGTGATTTTCCATAGTTTTTTGTATGCTTACCAGAGTGTAACACATACGACCACCAGACCCAGAGAGCTTCGGGCCTTCGGGCCTTCGGGCCTTCGGGCCTTCGGGCCTCGTCATAGTTATTGGTTGTTTGGAAAACATTCATGGGAAGGCCTTCGGGCCTCGTCATAGTTATTGGTTGTTTGGAAAACATTCATGGGAAGGAGTCAATACCTATTACCCTCTGGTAAACTAACATAACTATGGAAAATCATCATTTTCAATGGGTAAATCCACTACAAATGGCCATTTTCAATAGCTATGTTAGTTTACCAGAGGGTATATAAATGGGGGGATAATGTTGTGGATATGATTGGGGATATAAATCATTATAAATCGGGATACAGGGAGATTTCATGGGATATACAACCACTATATACCATATACCATCAGATATAATTATATACATATATGTATATATATACACCACATTTGGAAGGATAGCCATCCATTTACCAAGTAGTTTGATCTTCACCAGGGCCTTCCAGTTCCAAGTTCCATGGAACATTGTCGTATATCCCACTTGGATCCAATTGGACAACAGAAACATGGGCTAACTATGGATTATATAATTATATCTGGTTATAGAATATTATATTGGATAATATGTAAATATAGTTAACTACATTATTTAATTACTTATATGTAATCCATATTATATTGATATATATGATATTACATTATTATAGAATATTAGATATATGGTTAATGTTCCTCAAATAGGTAGATGTATAGGACTAATGCCTCTTTGGGGGTATATGAAAATAATCTATTAACGTTGGATGAAATGCAGATACGGAATATCCACCATAAATCCTACGTAGCTTCGCTACAACTCAACTTACCTAAGGGGGGGCCCTTCCTGTGAAGTACAAAAATAGCACAAAATATAATTTTGACCCAATTTCATTTTTGTTGCCATGATTTCCTCACTAGAGTGGACCAAACCTTATAGCTAGCGCATTTGAGTATGGGTATGTCTGGGTCAAAATGTTGTTACCATTCTATTGTTTTGCTTGAAGATCCCTTTGTTGTTGGCTAAATGTCGATTTCTGTTGCTTACATCCCCAAGATAGCACATATTTATACATATTCGGTTTGTAAACAGGGTTCTACCGATTATTTTGCTATATAGGATTGGTCCGTAAGCCCCATCAAAGCACTTGGTTAAACCGTTTAACCCGACTACTAACCATCAACCAGGGTTTGCACCCACAATCACACACACAAAATAGTGCGTTCTTTAGGGCAGTTCCACTCATAAGTCCGCAAATGACCATAATTCTTCCGGTAATCAAGCATGACAATTGAACATCCCCTATATATATATGAAAGTTTTACACTGAAAATCATCTAGAAATAAAGGATTTTCAATTGCCAGTGTTGATTCCCGGAGGGTATGTCCAAAATCATGGGGGATAACATCTGATGTTTATACCCATGTACTTTACACCAAGTGGTTAGTTATATGCCATGAACAAAAATCCCCATGACATCTCCCACCTTTTTCCCATCGTTTTTTCCAATAATATACCCTCTGGTAAACATACAAAAAGCTATTGAAAATGACCATTTATAGTGGATTTTCCCATGAAAAATGATGATTTTCCATAGCTATGTTAAATTACCAGAGGGTATCAGAGTTCACTGCAAAATATCAATAGTGGATGTAATGAGATATATCATGTATCCCATGTTCCCCATGAATTAGGATGGGATATTAATCGAAATATTTTATCCCACAATTTTATGCATCAAACACCTGTGATGTTTTATATCCCATGGTTATAGAATTTCCATTCCCAATTCCAAATGATGGAATTTGCAACCCTGAATGAGATTTATGTATATATATATATATATTCCCAATGAATCTTTAATTTTAACTTCCATAGCACAGTGGTCGTTGGAAGTTGTCCGCACTAACTTCCAATTCCATTGAACATTTGTGACTTCCAATTAGCTTTGTTTATTTATTCCCAACGAATGGGAATTTCATTTCATTTAATTGGGAATATAAACACTAATTCCAGTAATGGGAATGTCATTCAAATGATGTCATTTCATTTCAATGGGCATTTTGATATATGATTTTGAAACATTGAATGGTATTCATTTTTTTGATATATTCCCAGGGCCCATGGGATTCATTTGAATTGAATGAGAATGTCATTTCCATTTAATTTACTTGCGCTAAACGTAGGGAATGAGGGAATGATCCACAATGACTATCAATAATAATCCCATTTCCCCATTCCAAAAAAATCCCTACGTTTAGCACCAGTAAGTTAATTTAATCTTGTTGGTGGTTTGGAACATTTTTTATTGTTCCATATATTGGGAATTTCATAACCCCAACTGACGAACTCATACTTTTCAGAGAGGTAGGTATACCACCAACCAGTTATCAATCCTATTAATGTTATCATGATCCATAGTAACCATAGTAACCATAGTAACCATAGTAACCATAGTAACCATAGTAACCATAGTAACCATAGTAACCATAGTAACCATAGTAATATTAACCATGGTAATGTATTGTCATAGTACCATCATGGTTACCAGTAAGTTCATTTGTATTCCGAGGCCATGTTTGATTGGCGCGCCCATGATTCGACACTTGGCGGAAAGCGATGGGATTGGATTGGAGATTCCGCGGAAGACGCGGCGTTCTTTTCGAAATTGCGTTTTTTTTGTAAGAAAAATGGTGGGTAGAATGCGGAGATCATGGGATTAAACTAAAAAAAATGGGAATTCTTGTTTTTCTTTTGAATTCCATCCAGTACCGAATGCTGATTTTTCATGAACCTGCCCATAAAGGGAGGTAGAGGCCACATTTTCAGACAAAGCATGACAAAGCCATGTTAAAGTGTAAGGATGAGTAAGAATTATCAAAGGTAGAATTGGAGTAACCGCGTAGATTCAAAGGTAAAATTGGAGTTGTAAGCAAGTAGTGACACTGCCACTGGTATACAAATGTTTTTGTATTATCAATATGTATCAATAATATACCACCGTATATTGGTGTTTTGTGTATACAAATCCAGTTTTGTTGATGGCTAGAGTGATGACAATGACCAGAATCCAGTCAGGTGACGGATGTCCTTTTTACAACAGGTGTATACCCTCTGGTAAACGTTTAAAAAACTATGGAAAATCCACCATGTTTAATGGGAAATTCACTATTTCTATGGCCATTTTCAATAGCTATGTTACAAATTACCAGAGGGTATCATTTATGTTTGATGGTTTGCCCAAATCAGTGCCGTTGTTGGATTCCCAGGGAAGACACCAGATTCGCAAGACACCAGGGTTGAGATAACAGTTGTGTGCCATGGTGATGACTTAGATACACAGTCGCGGGATGGTCATCAATCTTTCGAATTGGAATCCACTGGAAGGATTCCCATGGGATGGATGGAGCATACAACACATACCCTCTGGTAATTCAACGTAGCTGTTGAAAATGGCCATTTATATATTGATTTACCCATTAATAGCATGGTGATTTTCCAGTTCGCTATGTAAACGTTTACCATTTCGGGTACCATCGACCATGGCACATGTGAGAAGTACTGACATGGCTAGTGACATAGGTTGCTCCAACTCATGGGGAAAACAAGCTGTGATTGCCATGGTGGTATACCCTCTGGTTATGTCAAAATAGCTATTGAAAATGGTCATTTATAGTTGATTTTCCCATAAAAGATGGTGATTTTCCATAGCAAACTGTTAGTTTACCAGAGGGTACCATGCTATACTGTCATACCCATTAAGCATTCCAACTGTTTACAGAATGGTTTGTTCATGGTTGATAAAACATATCCCATCAAACACCCTCTATTGAACTATTAAACTAACGTGGCTATGGAAAATCAGTTTTTTTTTAAAAAAACTTTTTTCTTTAGGTCAACCAACGATTGCCATGGTTATAGCCATGAAAGTCATCCCCGCCCCATCCAGTGAATCCAGTGTTATGCGACGCCAAGGATGCTCCCCATGGGTTCTAGAGCCAGAGACGGGGAGCACAACCCTTTGGAGTAAGAAGGCCACCGGGTGATTCAACTCACGGGGGATATTAATGGGATTTATAGTGATTTAATGGGATTTATAGTGATTTAATGGGATTTATAGTGATTTAATGGGATATTAATGGGATTTACCCTCTGGTAATTTTTCACAGTTTGTGAAATGGAAGGCATGGCCCATGAAATGTTCGTTGATCTACCTCTTATATAAAGGTGATTTTCGAAGTCGCTATGTAAACGTTTACCAGAGGGCAACTATACGTACTTATAATTTATAATCATCACAAACTGGTCATATAACCCTAGTTACTCTAGTTGTAAGCAGCTTTAATGGATTATTGCAATGGCTATGATTCATCAAGCCTAATGGATGACCAAGCTCAGCGGATTGGAATGGATTACCAATGCTTGGGTCAATTGGTTCATAAAAAATACCCTCTGGTAAACTAACATAACTGTGGAAAATCACATTTTTAATAGGAAAATCAACTATAAATGGCCATTTTCAATAGCTATGTTAAATTACCAGAGGGTACCCTCCAGTAGTTTCCAGAAACTTGGTTTATAATTTCCATTAACTAGTTCGAGATATCTAATATAAACCATACTTACCCTCCGGTTTGCTCAGACGGCTCAGACGTGACGAGCTTGACCATCCCCTATAAATGGAGGTTTTTGTGGGAAATCATTTAGAAAGTGGAGATTATCCATTGCCATGTTTGATTACTGGAGGGTATTTTTGGTTGGTGAAAAATGGGGTCACATTTTTTTGCCGGCTTGGATCAGTGTCATTTCTGGTTGGTGGTTTGGAACATGTTTTATTTTCCATTTCATATATGGGATAATCCTGGATGTCATCCTTCCCATTGACTTTCATATTTTTCAAGATGGTTGTTGCACCACCAACCAGCATTTTGTTGGAGTGTTTTCATAATGAAACAAGGGAAGGTCACCTGCTCAAATCGGTTAGAGAAATTTACTTAAACTGTGGAGTTTTCGATGGCCGGGTTGGAGTACCGCAGATTAATTTAAATATCATGTTACTTACTACGGTTTCAATCGGGTTACATACCCTCTGGTAAACTAACACTTTGCTATTGAAAATGGCCATAGAAATGGTTGAATTTCCCATTAAAAATGGTGGTTTTCCATAGCTATGTTTGTTTACTAGAGGGTATATCATCTAATGAACATGATTTGGCGGAAGGTCGAAATAATCTTGGGTGCGAAAAAAGCAGACTGCTCAGATGTGTGGGCCCAATCAAACCCTTTGTTTGTGATCCATATATAGAACTCCTATCATGTAACCCATATATGATTTATATATGGTTTATAATCCAGTGGGGATATTCCATATATCATTGTTTGTTCTTCACCCATTTACGTTTCGGGCCACCCCCTGGCGTGGCTGATTCTTCGAAGCACGGAATTTACTGAGGTCACCAATGAATGGAGCTTTCCAACAAGTCATGGGGGTAGCACAAAAACGCGGGGGATGGTTTACAATGGAAAATCCCAATCAGAAATGGATGATTTAGTGGTAGCCCTTACAAAAAAAGGAAACCTCCGAATCAACTCAGAAAGAAGTCAAAAATCACTGGAGATATTGAATCACTTGATAAGACGCTGCTTTTTAGACCCTGTTTCTGGCTTCATTCACTCAGAAATAGGGTATATGGTTATGAGTCAAAGTTCCCCCAAGCCCCAGGGTTGCTGGAGTTGGCCATTTTGGATGTATCAACTCCCCTCTGGTTATGTCAAAATAGCTATTGAAAATGGCCCAGAAATACGTAGTGAAATTTCCTATCAAAAAATAGTGATTTTCCGTAGTTTTTTTGTATGTTTACCAGAGGGTAAATCCTATTAAATCCCATTAAATCCCATTAAACCACCATAAAAACCCATTAAACCATCATAAAATCCCATTAAATCCCAATGTTAGTTTACCAGAGGCTATCCATTTTTCATGGGACTGGCTTCGGACCCATAGCCATAGCATGCCATGGTGTTACAACGTAGCGTCATAGCGCTCATGAATATCTTCACTGGCTATTTCAGGTTCCTAAATTGGAGGTACCTACCATATATAAGGTCTATGTAAGGCCTATGCAAGGGGATATCCCTAGAAAATATGGCCTGAAAATTGCATTTTAGGATCCTGAAATTCCCATTGATATCTACAATAAACTGGGCATAACTGGGCTATAAGTGTCATTCAACTAGGCCATACAGTACGGCATTTATGATCATTTATGGTCATGCCATCATGTGGTAAAGTCAATACAATGTGAGGCCCCCCAGTTATAAGTTGGTTAACAAAAGCCCCAGTAACTAGTTCGTTATAAATGCCATAAACCATAGTTAAATTGGACTTATTTGCACCAACTTAGCTATCGAACGGGTGCCTCACATTGTAGTAAACCATCCCCAATTTGGGGTATTGATATGTATTGAGTATACGCTATACCATGGTCTACCCCTAGGGCCTTGGGATGATTTACCTGTTGGGGTTTATCAACGGGGTACGAAAAGGTGATGTCCTGCCAGCCCAATCAGAAGCCAAGGGTGAATAAAGTTTGCTGACATCATCCAAGGATATAGATATTATGGAATACACTGATATAAATACAACGATCTTAAATTCAAGTAAATAAGAACATGATATATCAATATATATATATATATATTTTGTCAAAGGGAACACAGCGGTAGCACATGTAACAATGAACAATGTTACGGCCATCATGGCTCAAGCGCCCGCAAGAGGAAAA
>Ga0126342_10016819_pt1 | contig 12704 bp, 16 predicted proteins | sample Cyp1metagenome_FD_92528 | JGI IMG/M metagenome (GOLD analysis project Ga0126342, IMG submission 92528) | Coral microbial communities from Lord Howe Island, Old Settlement Bay, Australia - Cyphastrea 1 metagenome | ecosystem: Host-associated > Invertebrates > Cnidaria > Coral ...
ATATGATATTTAACCAATGGGGTGACCTACAAGCCGCTAAGCACTCAGCTCTTTTGAACCAACGCTATCGGGCAGATCGATGATATATATACAATACATGGTTTTACTGCAGGAGTTTTTACAGTTTCCTAAAATGGTGGTACCCCCAAATCATCCCATATTCTACATGTTTTTAGTAGGATCTTCCATCATAAGCCATCCAGCTATTGGGGTATGTATCCCTATTCTACAATTATGGCCCTTTACCAATTATTTATGTTTGTCACTGAAATAATCCCACAAAGGTTTATGTATAACATGAAATAACTATTCATAACTCATAAATGGCCGTAACTGTAGCTGATTGGTGTATAATCATAATTCGGCACTATTAACCACAATTAACCATTATTAAGCACTATGAGTCACCATGAATCACCATTATCATGGGAAATTAAACTATTGATCACCATTACATACCATTACAAACTATTAATCACCATTAATCACTACAGAAATGACAAGTTATAACTAAATCACCATTAAATATCATTAAATCACCATTAAATCACCATTAAATCACCATTAAAAACTATTAATCACCATTAAAAACTATTAATCACCATTAAAAACTATTAGTCACCATTAAAAACTATTAATCACCATTAAAAACTATTAATCACCACTAACCATATCATTTCTAGAGATTGGTCGGCCATCCTCTGGACCCGACCAGCAGGTGTCGCCGCAGCTGCCGCGCGCCCTTGGAGGGTGACTGCGGTGGAGCACGAGCCTGCGGTTGGTTGGTTCGTTTCAGCAAAAAAACAAGGAATTATAACGGTAATCAATGATTTATACAAGGTGGTGCCCCATAGTTAGCTAAGTTGGTTTATAACTCCCATAACTATGGTTTATGGCAGATATAACTATAGTTACTGGGGCTTATAAACCAATTTATAACTGGGGGGCCTCACATTGTAGGGATTTATAGTTTGTTTGTTTTTTAAATGGGATTGATATCTGATTTATCTGGGATTTATATGCGACTTCTATGGGATTTATATGGGATCTATATGGGATTTACGTGGGATTTATATGGGATTTATGTGGGATTTATAGGGGATCAAATGAAATCAAATAAGTAACAGGGATTGATTTAAACAATGACTTGTGGAAAAATGACAGGTTTTATACAATAATTAAATGCGGTCCCCAAACAAGACCAATGGCATCAATGGCTAGATTTGTTTCAATGGATCAACTATGATGAACACTGTGGCCTTGATTTCCAGTGGATAAACTCAGTCAGCGAGACACCTCTATGTCGCACAGGGCCAAAGGCCATGATGTCATGGCTTAACGAAGAGTCTTTCTGAGCAACGAAGAGACCCTTTTTCCAAGGCCTGCAATGGGTCTGGCCAAAGTGTTTTTCTTCCGTTTGGCAAGGAATTGGGCTCGTCCTGCAGATCATGCTTCCCACCAAGATGCCGGCACAGCACATTGATCCCAAAGTCGTAGCTGTGACGGCTCGCGCGATCGCCGCGATCACAGAGAATCTCTTTGGCCGTAGTGAGCTCACCTGAGCTAGAGACCGGCAATCACAGGCCAGTTGAGCCCACTGTTGTTGGTATACAACAGTCGGCTGGAACAGCCCTGGTACGGCATAGATTCGAACCTCGTCCATCTTCGTTAGAAACGAAAAGTGACTTTCGCTTGTTCCCAGCCAAGCGGCGCTGCCGACGCACCTTCCTCGCAGGTCAGAGTTCGGGCCAAGCCACTCTCTTTAGATGCGCAAAATGCCCCCCCTGGTGGCACCTCCAGGCTGATGTCCCCTGACTTTTTTAACGATAGGAACAATTTCTGTGGATTCTACACAATGTCTAATGCCGCAAGTTGGGTAAGTTGGCTCATAAGCTACAATAATAGGGGGTTAAACAGGGATATATCATATATCATATATCATATATCATCAATCATAAATCATATATCATATATCGTACATCATAAATCATAAATCATAAACCATAAATCATATATCGTATATCGTATATCATATATAATCATCATCATCATCATCATCATCATCATCATCATCATCATCATCATTATCATGTCTATTATCATTTATCTATCTATAATCACCTGTATTTAGCTGGGATGATAAATCAACTCATAACTGGCTGCGCCAAGGGATCACTGGATTTTGGTTGACATCTTTGGAGACTTAAACCACGGGACTTTTGCACATCTTGTTCAAAAACATCATGAATCATTTCTACCACATGCCATATATTGCCCAAAAAAACGGATTTAACATGATTTAATGTCAACCCTGGATTAATAAACCCCTAGGTTGCTTAATTGGGGGGATAACATTTAAGTATCAGATTATGACTATTTGGGGAGTACCCCCCTAATTAATAAACCATGGTTTATTAATCCGGGGTTGACATTAACATGATTTAACCAACCCTCTCTCAGTGTCAACCAACGAATCATTCCAGATCGATACCTCATCTGGGTCCCCAGCCGACTCCGTTTTAGTCGGACTGGAAGCCATGCCACGCACCTGGAAATCCCCTATGAAATGAATGGGCTACCCTCTGGTTATGTCAAAATAGCTATTGAACATGGCCCATGTATAGTTGGTTTACCTATTTAAAGATTGTGATTTTCCATAGCTATGTTAGTTTACCAGAGGGTAAATTAATGGTAAATATGGGGAAAATCCCTATTTCATGATCATATGATCAAGATTGTTTTGTCCCGAAAAACATATAATACAATTTATTGTTCAATGGGAAGAAAACATATCAATGAATGGGGACTGGATGAGACTGGTGGTTTCAACCCGTGAAATCATCACAGCCAGTATATGTGCAATGGTCAAAACATGGGGAATTCATGGGTTTTCCGATGCTTGTCGTCATCCCAGGTGGGAATCTGACTCAAAGGTGTATATAAATCCGTATTACCCTCTGGTAATTTAACATAGCTATTGAAAATGGCCATTTATAGTTGATTTCTCTATAAAAAAAAATGTGATTTCCCATAGTTATGTTAGTTTACCAGAGGGTAATGGATTGATGGCCATCCCCAAATAGGATCTACTGCAGACTGCAGTGGACAGCAATCATCCATCCTGAGAAGTCACCTTTGGCACTGAGCAGTCCATCAATGACACAAGTCTCCAGATCACCTGGTGATATCGCAGTTCTTCACTTGAGCATCCTGTTCAATCAATCTGTTCATCAAGAAGGACAGGGCGGCATCAAAGTTGTCAGCTTCAAAGTCCGACATGTCACGCATGGAACCCCCTCTTTCACCGGACCTAATCTGCGATTGCGATCTCAGTTCAATCGGTCCACCACCTTTGAGTCCCAGAATCATGTAAACTTTCAGAGACTATAGGCCCATCCGAGTCCTCACTCAGAAAACCGCTCAGTGGCCATTCCGGATTGACACAACGTCCATTGACCACAAACCTCCATGGTTTTTCAAGGCCAAACCAAGCTGAAATGCGATCCCATTCTTGGCTGAATCTTTCCGTGGAAATGCTGGAGTCCACAACCCAAATCCATGCCACATCTTGATACGGCATCGGATGGTTGGATTCCTACCAATGTGAGGCCCCCAAGATAGCTAAGTGGGTTTATAAGTCCAATAACTATGGTTTATGGTATTTGTAACTATAGTTACTAGGGTTTATAAACCAACTTATATTTTGGGGGCCTCACATTGTACCAATTTCATGCCAATTTCGGATGCGAATCAAGAAAAGGTATAAATGGCAAAACAGTAAGTCAAATCGTCATGCACCATTAAAAAAGAAAACTCCAGGTTTTTTGACCAAGCGAATGCATTTGAGTCCAATGTTTGACCACGGCACTTAAAGCTCTATTGATGAAAAGACTAAAAGAAAGAAAAAACATACGGGATGTTATTTTTTGTATATTTTTGTTCATATTTGTTCAGTGTTGTTTAATTTGTCTTTTCTTGTTTCTCAGCAAAACAACAGCTGATTGGCATATGATATGTATCAACCTACCATACAATTGCCAGATTAAACCTATCCTCGACTACATGTGTTCCGTACGATCCGGTCATGAGACGTGGCTTGCTGGAAAATCCTCCATTTAGTTTGATAGTTCTCCAGGCTATAAACTTCCATTTCGGGGATTTTCCAGCTAGCCACGTTTGATGACTCCGGAGGGTATCCCATTAAATATCCCATAAGATACCCTCTGGTAAATTAACATAGCTATTGAAAATTGCCATTTATAGTTGAATTACCAATAAAAATGGTGATGTTCAATAGTTATGTCAGTTTACCGGAGGGTATCCCATAAAGTTTCCCTTATGAACCGTTATTAACCACTATTCATCCATGATAATCCCATGTTGTGGAGATTTCCATTTACTCATCAGTTATGGCCATGGCTATCAGTTATGGCCATGGCTATTAGTTATAACTGGTTATTTCAATGGGATTATACATTCTATAAATGGGGTTGTTTCAATACGTATAACTGGTATGACTCGGGCCAGAACTGTAGGAATACACCAGTTATAACATAAGTTCTAACCATCATTCATCACATTTATTTAGCCACTAAAATCACCATTCTTAACCACTATTGATCACAATTAATCACTATAGAAATGACAAATTATAACCAAATCACCATTAAATCACCATTAAATCACCATTAATCACCATTAATCACCATTAAATCACCATTAAATCACCATTAAATCACCATTAATCACCATCAATCACCATTAAATCACCATTAAATCACCATTAATCACCATTAATCACCATTAAATCACCATTAAATCACCATTAAATCACCACTCTTCAACCACCCCTTTTTCCGTTTCCGGCTTACCATCCAAAATGGCGTGGACGCCGAGGCGCTGTCGCAGCATAGAGCTCCTGAAAGCGTGTCCTCGTGGGACCTGAGCGGAGTCACCATAGGATTGATGGCAATAATGTCCTTGTGGTAAAAATAGAGCCGGGAGCTGGTTAATCCCATCGATCATCATTTACTTGTTAAAGGGGTTTCTGAAGAAACCCCTCTTTTTCATCAACCAACCAATGGGAAAAGGACATCTATGATGATGGGCCCCCAGTCGATAGCTTACTCAGTTGCTTTTGAAAAAAGTGGCCGAATTCTATGGTTTATGGTAGATATAACTACCCATAGGATCCATGTATGGTATATATGCTAACATTTGGGGTATATTGATGGTAAATGTTACCATATATAGCATACATGGATCCTATGGGCTATATAATGGTTTATAAACCAACTTATAACTGGGAAGGCCCATCCTGTACGAGTTATGGGATCATGTTAAATCCACTATAGCCATCAGCTATATCTAAGAAAAATAATTATCCGTCATCATTAGTCACTATGAACCACCATAAGATCATTAATGTGGGTAAAACAATGCCATAGACGAATGGTTAAAAGCCAATTTATGGTGATGACTGGGGAATTATTGTGATTGTTTTACCCACATCACTGGATTTTAACCATGAATATTCCATGAAGATGGGATTTTACCATCATTTTATATCATTTTACCATCATTTTGTATCATTTTACCATCATTTAACCATCATTCTATATCATTTTACGATGTTTTCCAGCACCTTGACAAAATCTAGGTGTTGATTTCCTGACATTTGGAGATATTTTGTCAGGTGGGACTTTTCCTGATTTTTGTTCCATGGATTTCATGGAGATTTAGCCAGAATGGGGGGAATCAATCATCACACATTACACTTATGGCCCGAGTCATACCAGCTATAACTACTAACAAGTCACCCCATTTATGGTTTATGTATAATCCCATTGAAATAACCAGTTATAACTACTTATAACCCCATTTATGGTTTGTGTCATCATCCCAGTGATTCATAACCAGTTATTTCACTAATAGCCATGGTCATCACACATTAGGATTTCACCATCAAAACATACGACATATCACACGTTGGCAATCTCGTGATCACACCTGAGTGCCAGTTGGGAAGTGGATGTTTTGCGGCAACTCCACCCAACATAGACCCTACCAAGTGGACACATAGCAGAATGGAAAGAATGGAAGGCTGCTTTCTACAGGAAATGAGCTGTTCTCAGGCTCTATGATAGTTGTGGGGCCCGTAGGGCATGGTATGCGCCCCATTTAGATCCCATGAACCTCTGGTCAATTGTTTTGGACCTAACGACAAGACATTTATTTGGCACATCCTCGCGAAATTGCGTATATCCCCTCCCCGTTGAACATAGTGTCACCGTGTCAAATTCTTTGTTGGTTTTAAAATCAAACTGTCGCCATTGTCAAAATAACTTCCACATCAAACATCAAATGTCTTTGTTTCAAGTTTCAAGCGTTACCCTGCAAAATATAGCGGGTTGGACTGGACGATTAGTTTCCATTGAAACTTCAAAATGTTCAGTGTCTACGTGATTTTTTGGGGGAGGGGATTCACTCAAATTATATTTAGCAACATTCATTTCATGACCCCTGCTTGAAAGGGCCGTTAGTTAATGAGTCAGTATATGGATTATAACTGGGATGTAATGGTTTAGAACCCAGTTACTAACCACTTACCCTCCGGTAAACTAACATAGCCATCAACAATCATCAGTTGTAATAGGTAAATCAACTATAAACCAGCCATGTTCAATAGCTATGTCAAAAATTACCAGAGGGTAGCGGGTAGCAAATCTAGGCCCATCTAAGTACAACGCTGACATCCCCCAGTTACCCTGCTGAGTGGTGGAACTGGCCACAGGCACAGGCGCACCAACCGCCTGGTGGTCGATCTTGGTCCATGTGACAGTCCATCTGGGATACCTCTGGTAAACTAACAGTTTGCTATTGAAAATAGCCATTTATTTATAGTTTACAGGAATTGATTTAATATTTACCCATTATATAAACATGGTGATCTTTAATGGTCATGTTAGTTTACCAGGGCGTAGAACAGATCTAGACAATTCCTAATGTGGTAAACCGGTAAATCCATTTAAAAAAAAAACAATCGGCGTTCTTATGGGTGCTACGTTTACCATCCCCAAATGATAGCTTCATGGCATTGCGTTTACCACATTATTCACAGTTGTTTGTATCCCCCAAAGATTTCTGAGAGTATCCCCGCATGCTGCAACAAAAGGCCACGTTAGTGGCAACTCCCATCACCCCAAGATAAGTCACCATAGTCAACAAAACAGGCGTCATAGCCTATATGGATTAATATGGCTTGTCGAAATCACCGGTAAGTTGTTGTATTTGGTGTATCCATCTATGCAGTTATGGTCCTGTACCAGTTGTAAGTCACTTATAACCCCATTTATGGAATGTATAATCCCATTTATAATATATATATATATAACCAGTTATAACATGTTATAACTAATAAATGGCCATAACTGTGGCTTGACACAAGTTGTACGGTATACGGAAATGAGCCACCCACAGGCACAGCTCCACGCTGTAAGGAAGGCCAAACTTTGCATGGGCAAAACGTGTCTTCCAACCCACAAGTAGTGGCAGGGTTAGGAAAATCCACCAGCTTGAAAGAAACATACCCTCTGCTAAACTAACATAGCTATGGAAAATCACCATGTTTAATGGGTAAATTCACTATTTCTATGGCCATGTTCAATAGCTTTTTGTATGTTTACCAGAGGGTATTTGTTTTTTGGAGGTCCCGCAACCCTCACCATCATTTTAGGGAGATGCTATGGTGATGCAAAAGTTCACCCTTCTTCCCGACTCCCGACACATCTTTTCGCGCTAAACGCCAGGATGTGCAAGCCACAACTTGGCAAAGATCTTTCGAGGAATCTTCGAAAAGCAACCACTGGTTGGGATGACACCAAAGTAGCCAGCAAATATATAATACATACATACATACATGTATATATATATGTATATGATCATCCCCCTCAAGTAGTGAAATTTATAGGGGCCTAGGGGCCCCCAATGATGGGACCCGTTCCCATACTACTCCCATAAGAAACCTCTCAATGGGACTGGGGAAGATTATGGGAATGGGGGTCCCATCATTGGGGGTCCCTATAAATTCCAAGTGATATTCTAGCTACAATTGATGAGAGAGAGAGAGAGAGAGTCATGAACTGTTCTGTCGAGGCTAGCTTAATAAAACAACACTAGCTATTGTTGTTTTTTTGTTTTTAAGGTAAATCACTGATGTAAATGGCAATGGTGCATAGTCATGTTAAATCACTAAAGAATCATGGTATTTTAAATCAATGGACCAACTACAGCATTGCTGATGTGAAATTCTGCGCATTGACATTTGCTGACTGAGTTACCCTGTTGCAGCTAAGTATATGTGGTACACAGTGTGTATATGTATGCACGTATATATAATGTATGTCCATGTGTATATATTGTATATCTGAATTTAATGATATATATATATATAATCATATCATATTAGATATGCGTATAATGCATGTATATGATTGTATGTATATATATATATATACAATTGAAAACATATACATGTAACGTATGGTCCTACGAGTCACTTGCTCATCCCAACCACCAACGGTTAGAGGTCAAAAGAGAAGTGGTGCCCCCTTTAGTGCGGATTCACGGCCATCCAGGGTTTATGGTAAACAGTAAATGCTTATTTCTATGGGGCTATCATAAACGTTTTTGTGGCCTACAATTGGCTTATAAGTGGTCAAGGGTTTTTTTTACTGTGGTGCTTAACATAGCTCTCCGGGTACGCCCCATGACCAAAACCGGAAAGCCTCATAAAATACCCATAGATCGAGGCTGGGAATCACTGGGGAGCACCGTCGCTGCGATGGAAACGTTCCAGACCCACGTGGCCCGGTCCGTCGACGGAAAGGCTTGGCAGGGACGACGTTTCGGACACGTTTCGCTGCCAACCGGGACCTGGCGCGGAGTTTGGATGGTGATTCTTGGAACAAAAACATTGTTCTATACAATGTGAGGCCCCCGTTCGATAGCTAAGTCGGTGCAAATAACTCCAATTTCACTATGGGTTATGGTATTTATAACGAACTAGTTAATGGGGCGAATCTAAACCAACTTATATCTTGGGGGCCTCACATTGTAGGAACCCCCCTTTGGTGATCTGTGCCAAAAAGTGTGTACAGGATGATGGTTGCTATTATGCGATTATGTAAAAAGGCTTCACAAATTGTCTAGGTTTTCAATCTATTTAGGGTTATGAAATCTTACCAACAAGCACTGAGGGTTGCTATGTGTTTGTTCATTTGTTTGTCATGTGGTTTCGACATTAGCTTTTTCATTCCTGGTTGGTGGTGTCATTTGTTTGCCATTGTGTTCTTATTTGTTTACCCACTAAATCCCATAAAATTATCATTACTCTCTGGTTATTTAACATAGCCATGGAAAATGGCCTATTTATAGATGATTTTCCCATTCAAACCTCCATTTATAAGGGATTTTCCATGGCTATGTTAAATAACCAGATGGTAAATCACCATTGAATCACCATTAGTTGTTGCTTAAATCCCATTAAGTCGCCATGGTTGTTGCGTAAAACCCCCATAGAGTCGCCATTTTTGCAACGGCGGAAATCCCATGTGGAAAATCACCGTCGCTGCCAGTGCAGATTCCCCAAGCTGCTTATAATTTCTGGTCATTAAACACTCACGATCCGCGGAATCACCAACAAAACAAACCCGTATATATGCATACATATAATATATATATATACATATATATATATATCTATACATATATATATATACTGACTGTATATCAGCTAATAATTCCATTATCATCCCATCATTACCCCATTTTCCTTCATTATTATGCTTGGACTATCCCATTAAATCGAGAACGAGGAGATATCCAACTATATCCCATGATATCCCACTATATCCCCTATGTTGTTGTAATGTTGGTTAAAAGTACTTGGTGGCTCATCCCCGTTTGTAAGTGGGTCAGTTCACCCCAATCACAACTGGACATTGCCTCAACTTACTGAATTCACTGGGCTTATTACATCTTATAACTTAGAACCCACTGAGATGAACCACCAACTAGAAACCTAGAAACTACAAAAAAAACATGACTAGACTAGGCTTTATGAATTTCGGGGTATTTTCAGCTTAAACAACCCATCTTTTTTGGGGGCTTAGGTTGTCGTCCCGTAGGAAAATCTCGGCCCGCCATGGGATCATCCGAGACGCGGAAGAGTAGCATCAAGTAGCTCTCATCGAAGCGCTGCCATCGCCCCGCCAGTCTTTGGCGCAGTTGGCGGCTCAAGGTACTGCCCTGGCGACAAAAAGTCGGACCAGTGGGAAAAGCCATGGATATTTCAATCTAATCTAAAGGAATATTAGATACAATAAGAATTAATGATTATGGATAAGGATTTAGTTCACCATGTCATATTATATCATGACAATAATTATCATGTTTATGAAATGTAATTGTCATATCACCCAGTGAAGGTACTTAAACCCTTTAAAATATTACCGACAGATACCTATACAAGGTGGTGCCTCCCAGTTATAAGTTGGTTTAAACCATGGTAACTATAGAAATATCTACCATAAACCATAGATATTGGAGTTATGTTCACCAACTTACCCTCTGGTAAACTAACATAACTATGGAAAATCACCATGCTATTATATAATTGGAAAATCCACTATTTCAATGGCCATTTTCAATAGCTTTTTGTATGTTTACCAGAGGGTATATCCCATTAAAAACCATCATTTTTGTTGGTGAAATCCCATTGAACCAGCATTTTTCATGGTTAAACCAGCATTTTTCATGGTTAAACCAACATTTTTCATGGTTAAACCAGCATTTTTCATGGTTAAACCAACATGTTTCATGGCTAACCAACATGGGGCCCCTAAAAAACCTTCCCACCTTCGCTCCACCTTTGCGCGTTTGAACAACCACCGCGGCCCGCCTCAGGCGACTCCGAGCCTTGGGGTCTCGGTTCCAGCTGGAGGAAGCGCATCACCTGTTCCGGTCCGGTTTTTTGGGGTCTCGGTTCGAAAAGCAAAGTTATGGTTAATAGTGGTTAATGGTGGTTAATAGTGGTTAATAGTGGTTCTCATTAGTCACTATTAACCGGTTTTATGGTTTTGATATATATATATATATATATATATATATGGTATCCATAGGATCCTAACGGTGCTGCTATATATGTGGTAACATGGATCCCATCCATATATATATATATATATAATCCATACACATAAAGCATTTTTATGGGGTTATAGTGATCAATGGCAGTGATTAATGATGGTTATGGCCATTATCAGTGATTAATGGTGATTAGTAATGGCTAAACATGTGATTAATGATGGTTATAACTATAAGTATGGCCATGGCTATTAGTTATAACTGGTGATTAATGGTGATTAATAATGATTATATAATAGTGGTTCATAGTGAATAATGATGGTTATACTCGGCTATACCTGGTTATTTCTAAGGGATTATATACATTCCATAAACGGGGTTATAAGTACTTATAACCTTGGTAAAAGGGCCATAACTGTGGTGATTTAATGGGCGTAAATGGAATTGATATGGGATTTAGGTTGCTTTGAATGGGATATATAATAATGGTTGAATTTGGTCCGACATTTTTTTGTACATCTGACCATTTACCACAAACTCTAGCCCTCGTTTACGATAGCTAAGTTGGTAAGCACAGCTTGGCTAGTTAGGCTCAACAAGGGGATAAAACGAACTAGTTATATAATCCCATATGCTCCATGCATGGAATATTTACCAACAGTTACCCTAAAAATCACCTAAGTGTAGGTAAATATACCATACATAGAGCATATGGGAATGGTGTTTGCAAACCAACAAGCAAAACTGGAAAGATTAGGTGACCCAACTTTGCAGGATACATCTGTTCATGTTCACAGAAGATCTTGGTTATACCTCAAGCATGTGTGTCCTTAATCAAGTGTTTCATTGAACTTGAATGTATCGTAAACTCCATGGTATATAACAATGTATAGTTTATATATGTCCCATAAGCATGAGTTGGCCCAAGATATGACTGGTTCACTTAGCTATCGTTCCAGGCTCAACACGAGCTGATCAAAGGCGGAGCTCCCGGCGGACTGTCGCGTCGTCGTTCTGGGATTTCTGATTTCTGGCTCTGGAGAAATTCCCCAAGAGTCTCCTGTGTTGTTTTTTTTTATTTTTTCCAAATCACTTTCCCAAGATAATCCATTAAACATGGACAAAATGGTGTTTAATGGAAAATCTTGGGAAAGTGATTTAATGGTGTTCAATCCCCAAGAGTCTCAACATGGTGACAAAACGTGTTTAATGGATTTAAAAGTGTTTAATGATGTTTAATGGTCATAAATTCTGGCATTATCCGTTTTGGACACATTCATACTTGACACAAATATGTAGGATGATTTTGGGGTTAACAAGGAAAGCACAACATTGGTTATATTGGTTACAATCAATCAAAATAAACCAGCTACATTTTGATCATTTTGGGGTTTGTAATATTGATCCAAACCCGGATTTAAAAAAAATGATTAGCATCTTTACTTGGTGGCTCATCCCACTTAGTAAGTGGGTTATAACCCCAGTTATAAATGGGATAAGTAGGGTTAATCCACTTATAACTGGGGTTATAACCCACTTACTAAGTGGGATGAGCCACCAAG
>Ga0126342_10016820_pt1 | contig 12704 bp, 12 predicted proteins | sample Cyp1metagenome_FD_92528 | JGI IMG/M metagenome (GOLD analysis project Ga0126342, IMG submission 92528) | Coral microbial communities from Lord Howe Island, Old Settlement Bay, Australia - Cyphastrea 1 metagenome | ecosystem: Host-associated > Invertebrates > Cnidaria > Coral ...
CACCATGGTGAATGTGTTGTCAACCTGGTTTCCAAGACACTGGGGATACGATTTTCTGGGGTGATGATGATGATGATGATCATGATCATGATCATGATCATGATCATGTTGTTGTTGTTGTTGTTGTTGCTGCTGTTGCTGTTGTTGTTGTTGCTGTTGCTGTTGCTGTTGCTGCTGTTGTTGTTGTCGTTGTTGTTGTTGTTGTTGTTGCTGTTGCTGTTGCTGTTGTCGCTGTCGTTGTCAATGTCGTTGTCGTTGTCGTTGTCGTTGTGGTTGTGGTTGTGGTTGTGGTTGTGGTTATGGTTGTGGTCGTTGTTGTGGTTGTGGTTGTGGTTGTGGTTGTGGTTGTGGTTGTGGTTGTTGTTGTTGTTGCTGCTGTTGTCGTTGTTGTTGTTGTTGTTGCTGTTGTTGTTGTAGAACGAGCGCATTTTGTGCCGTGGACGGTGACGGTGATGGTCAATCTGTTGGCCTTACCCGGCCATACATGCGTCTGTTATCGAAACATATCGAAACCGTGCATTTGTTTCTGGGTCAAAACTACAAGTTGACTGGACCTACACCTTTGTTTCCTTTTCCCCATGTTTTTGCTGCAAAAATAATTGTTTTTCGAATTTTAGCACTTTCTGACGGCTACGCTGGGGAGATTTCTCATAATTACACCCATGCCCGTCGCCAAATCGTCGTTCGTTTAGGGACGTTCATCGCACCCATGATGAACAGCACCACGAGGAGGCATAGTCCGATCCTCGGCCAAAGGATTTTTGAGCATTCCAACCCATCCCATGATGCAAATATATGTTACACAAGATGGATTACAAACTATCTGTGACTGTGTATTGAAATCCATCAATAATCCATCGATCTTTATGTTGACCTGTTGGCCACTATAATTCGTTTTTGATGGATGACTATCCCCCAATTAATGGGTTCATCTATATAATCCACAAATTTTGACCATGGCGCATGTGATTTGGACCAAATCATGTTCAGCTCCGTCGCCGGTTGAAAATTCACCAGAAACTGGACTGCAAGGTGCAATTGAAACCTTGCGAAAACGAACGAATCTTTGCGGCTAAACAAAAACATGGCATGGTTTATTGAAAAATCATACCGGTTTGTCAAGAACAGGATTTCCCAGTTCATGGATTACTATATACGAAGGGTTTTGCTACCCAAAGGGAGAACATCAACCAAAAGTGTTTTTGAACACTGCTCAAGTGAACCACCCAATTTACACCCCCATTGAATCCCACTAATATCCGGAAATTAACCCTTTTATTCCCCCATGTTTGAACATTATTAACCATTAATCACCAATTGTTAAGAAGTAGGGGTATAGAGATAATGTATACCATATATACATACCTATAATTAATATATATATATATACATATCCCATTATTCACCATCATTAACCGCTAATATCCCACATTCAGATCCTCCTCCCGGTCATCCCGCCCCTCGACATCTCGTCTCCAACGTCCGAGGCGCATCGGAAATGTGACCCGCGACAAATTGTCCACGAAACGCGCCGAGATGCTGGAGATGTTCGCGCGCATGGCCTGGCTGGAAAGTCACGGGCAGCGTTTTGCTTGGGGATGTAGCTATGGAAAATTATGGAAATTAAAGATGTTGAGATTTTTTCATCCGCACCGAAGGTTACAGTGTTTTTTCTTTGTAACTACAGAAGTTGAATATATATATATATATAGTCTTGATTGCGCTCCGCGATTTACGCTTGAATTGCAAACACATGGAATCAAATACTGCAAGTTTAAAGCGGAAAAAACATCAGCAACGCCAGGATGATTTCAACGACATCATTTCCAATATGCACATCTTGTCAAACCAATTTTGGGTGACTGTCTTGCCCTATCGGCCAAGAAGGAAGCTGAAAATTGCAGAGAAATATTCCAATCCAGGGGCAAAAGTTCAAAGATTTTCAGCTGGGTGATTTTGTTTGGCGAAAATCGCAGTGGAAAACCTAAAAATGAAAAGTGAAACAGTGAAAAAGTGGTGTCTTTGCGTGAAAAAGTGGCGTATGAATTTTCCGTATGCTTTTGAAAACGCAAATTGAACAACGTTGCACGCCTTTTTTTTTGCAGCGTCGTTGTGCCTTTGTCCTCGCTTCAACATGTGCTTCGCACTTGGCGTTGCCCAGGGTTTCATGTTTCCCATCCCATGATTTGCCAGGTTTGCTTTCGTTCCCATTGGCAGCGAAGAAGATTCGTGGTTGGTCAGCTCTTACATATATCCGTGTTTCAGCTGGAAAAACTGTTTATATAGAAGATTTTAGAAGCACGGCCTATTTACAGACATGTTCACGAAAACTACAACTTGCGTAGCCACTGTTCGATACTTTTTTGCCTACCAAAAGAATTGACAGTGCTATTATTCCATTTCTTCTTTTTGTTTAATCTTGGTAGGGTTCTGAATGCAAAGCCGTGAAGGGCCATGTTTTCGACAGTTTACACTCCTATTGCCGTTTGTGCTACCAATGCTGCTGCTTCAGGCCACATTTGGGTTTATTCAGGCTTGGTTTAGGGTTCACTGTGGGTCGGTTTGGGATTTATTTAGGGCTGGTTTAGGGCCTAGGCTTTATTTCAGGTTTGTGTAATGTTTATTTAGCGCCGGCCCAGGGTTTCTTTAGGGTTGGTTTAGCGTTACCAAAACGGTGAATTTCTGGGGTCTGCTGCCAACCACTTTTGTGACATCCCCATTGATCAAATCAGATCCCCATCGTTGGTTCCGCTTGAAAATCATGAAATTCCACCCGTGTTTGGTGAAATCTTGAGTGTTTCTTGGTTACTTTCCCCCCATGTCATCTGCGCCTGAGCCAAGACATTCTCCAGTACACTGGCAAACCTAGGATTTTGGGCACAGGGTCAGGATTTTCAGCGAGCTTCGCTGGGTATGGATTTGGTACGCTAAAGGAACCCACTGCTTTCAATTCTTTCAATGCCACGATTTCGGGGTATCCCTATTACTATTTCAGGAAACAGCCAATAGGTCAGAAAAAAAGAGCGAGACTGGAGCCGCCAAAGTCCTCCGAAAGCCAGTTCTGGGACATGTCACAGGAATCACAGTCAAAAATGATCAAAAAATGAATGCCAACAAACTATCCTATTGCAAAGTGATATTTTCTCTTGAATTCTCCAGCATCATCTCCAGCATTGTACAGTATCTGTATGTTACCCTCTGGTAAATTAACATAGACCCTGGATATATAACACGGTTTTTAGTGGAAACTCATCTTCCAACCCCGATGACTACCAGGGTCTAAGTGAATTTTCTGCAGGGCATATACTAACTTAATGCTTGCCAGTTGGTCCAAGTGCGAGTGAAGACGCACGTACTCATCTTTCTTAACCAGTTGTACCAACGGTGATGGTTTACCGATGTTTACCGACAAAGCCATGAAGACCATCCCCTACATGACATTGATTGGTGGTTTATCCCACTATAGGCCTTCAACCATCCGTTTGGTGGTGCAGGATTTCGCAACCATCCACAGTATGTTTTAAAAAAGTACATGCCAATGATCATTAGATATCCTTACCATGTACCAACAATTGTAATGATGTTCCCATTTGTTGTTCCATTTACAATATGTTATGGTAATTTTACCCATTGCATATACCATGCATTCCAATGATATCGTGAAATTTGTTGTTGCTAAATCGTTGCTGAAGCACTTGAGCTCCCGGTGATTTCTCTCTTCCTGCTGAGTGGCATGATAACTGTCACCGAGAACATGGTCACCTTAAGCCAAGGGTAGCCAGCCGTTTTTGGGAGACCATGGATGGAGGGCCCTCAAGTCAAGGCAGTCAAGGCTGCTGCTCCCCAACAAAAAAAAGTTTGTGGGGAAAACTTGGTCGGGTAAAATTGACCCATTTCACCGTTTCCCAAAAGTGACAAGTTGATGAGGTTGGAGTCGGCTGGAGGTAACCCCGATGTCTGCCGCCCCGCCACGTCCATCCACAACAGCGACGAGGATTGTTTGGGAATCAGCGAATACGCCATCGTCCTGGCCCAAATATGACGCAGTGGCGCGGCGAAGTTCTCCGGGAAACGGTGGGATTTTCCACATCTTTTTGTATGTTTTACCTTGGGGTAGCATTACCCATAGGATCCATGTATGGTATATATGCTAACATTTGGGGTATATTGATGGTAAATGTTACCATATATGGCATACATGGATCCTATGGGTTATGACTATTCAGCCAACCTTTCATAAATCCTTCAGCCAAGCCCTTTTTGTGTGGGGGTTGGTCACCTTTCTGTGGCATATATAAATGTGAAAATATGTGAAAATAGGACTTTCACCTGCCAAAAATGATCAAGAATGATCAAAACCCATGGAAACAAGTTTACACCACGTTTGCCACAAAAAAAGCTCCCGGAATCGAACGAAGGCGCCTGAAGACTTGCAGCGATAGGAAGCTAATGAAGCCTGTGGCCACCCGCGGCATCACCTGCTCAATGGGAATGAAGAAGCCTGGCGCGTTGGAAAAGGGCTGACGCTATAGATTTAACCATTGGTTAGTATACAGATGGTTAAATACTGATGTATAGGACTAACCATTGGTTAATCTAAAGATGGTTAAATACTGATATAATAACTGATGGTTAATATATGGAGTTAAATTAATCATATCTACCAATATATATATAATCCAATATATGCTGATGGTTCAATGTATGGCCTCACTTTAAAGATTGTTAATAAACATTGTGTGACGTTGAAATGGATTGCTAAACGATGCTAAATGTATGGTTACCAACATAGACTGATGGTTAAATCGAGATGTATGTTTTTTTGAAAAGATGGTATAACCGCTATTAAATGAATGAACCCAACACGGATTAACCAGATTTTAAAGGTTATTGATTATTTCACCGTAAAGAGTCCAAAAAATTGCCAAAAGGTGACATAAAGCCAAAGATATCAATAGATTTATGTTTACCTATGGATCATTCCAAAATCGACCCAAGAAAAAATCATAAATCATCCATAGATAAACATTCATCCAAGGGGCGAATGAAGTAAGCCCAACAAAAGGATGTGTGCATGGAAAAGGTTGATGATTTAACCACTATTTGGGAAATTAATGCCACTTTTCTGAGTTTCAGTTTAGTACTACGTTATTGTCTGAAATGGAGTTGCTGAGATCTGCATCTTTTCTTGGCGGGGTTGCTACACCTTTCGAAATGGGGTCGAAATGGGGCTCAACATGGCTTAACCTACCAGGTTTGGTTCAGAATATGGGATTTGATTTACGTGATTTGACCATCAAGAATTTGGTGATCTGGGAAGGTGTATGCCTTACATCAGTTGAGATGGTATGCATGAGTTTACACACTATCATGGGGTCAACCACCAATCTATTCTTTAATGACTTATCAACAACAAATGGGAAAGAAAATAAAGAAGGATACGAGAAATATCTGCGGCTGTCCAAAAAAACGGCTGGAAGACCCTATTTTCAGACAAGCCCTAGGCCCTAGTTTGTGCTGAGGTCTTCTAAAATTAACAAATCTGGTGGTTTTTTTATGGGTGGCATGTTGTTGAGATGGCCACTTTTGGTTTCACAAAGTCCAACACTGCCATCTTTCATCAGTGGAATCGCCCCCTGACATAACAGCAATGAAGCATCGAACTACATGGTGTTCTTAACTGGAGGGTACCTACTACGCAACCGGAATCCACAGGGTGATTGAAATGGGACTCACATCCACACCACGAATCCGTCCTCACCTGCGAAAGGAATGAAGAGAAGAGAAAACAATGGGAAGAAAAATCGCAGGATCAGAATGGTGATGCCTCAGCTGTGGCATGGTCAGGGAATGGGATGAAGACATGGTGATTCTATGTGTCAAGCATGCTTATCCCGCCGCTTTTGGGAATCCTCATGGTGGTATGACCACCATCTCCCAATATGGTGTATAATCCAACTCTTGACCTCAAATGTAGCAAAAAAAACTCACAACTGCCGGGCGTTGCTACTGCCAGGCGTTTGTTGACTTGTTGCTTGGACTGTTGTCTCGTACTTCTTCCTCCTCTCCTTTGTCTTCTTCTTGCTCTTCTTCTTTCCCTTCCTGTCGCTCTTGGTGTTCATCTTGTTTCTGCTTTTTGTTGTACTTCATTGGTTTCGCTGTTGTTGTAACCATTCCCTTCAGAAGGATGGAGATCAGCAAGAAAATAAATGCCTCAAAGATTAGATATTCCTTCCAACAACCCTCTTTGCCCGGTAAACCCCCACTTTTTGTTGGTCAAATCCCTGTGTGTCTTCAGTTGTCGCGGCCAAACCTCCATCGTTGGGTGGGCGTCCATCATCATTTCACCCATAAAAAAATCACCAGTTTGGGGGGTTTCTATGGTATCTTATATTTTCAGACCTGACCAGTGACCATCCCATTATTCCAATGAAATGATTCATAATTATTCCAATGAAATTTCGCACGTTTTTTCCTCTGTGGCTTTCTTGTGACTTAGCCGGCCACCAACGCCCTGGTCCTCAGACCGAGCAGCGTCGCACCACCGTAATCTCCAGACAAATGGAGCTGCCAATGGCAGAATCGTCGTGCTTGATGGACTGGCGAGAGATTTGGGGATGGGTCAACACCTATGAATGTGGGTGAAACAATAAACAATGCCATAAAACACCCATTTTCCTGGGAATGGTAAGTTTATACCACCAACCAATATTCATGGTGATGACTGGGGGATGGTGGGTTTATGGCATTGTCCATTTGAACCCCTGAGGTGCGGATGGATGGATCTAGAAAAACTCGGATTTTGCCAGTAAAAAAGGATGTTCAATGGATCGGTATAAGATTTTTTTTCAGGAAAACCATGGTGTTTACACCCTATACATATATATATATATATATATATATATATATGTATATGTGTATATATATATATATGTATAGGGTGTTCCTGCAAATATTCCTTCAACCCATTCTTCTGGCATGATGGTTAAAAATGGTTAAGATAGAATCTATATGGGTGTGTTTAAATTATATTAATATGGCAGTGTCAATATGGAAAATGATGATAAACCACCCAACAAACCTGCTTGTTCAATCTGACCCGAAACACTCGGCCTCCTAAGAATGGATGTTTCTTAGGGTGTTTAACGGGTACAAATGGGTACCATGATAGAAAATGAGGATTCTATCTGGTTTGAGCACAGTGGGATACTCAGAGACACATGTATTTTTTTAAGAAAAAGATGTGTTTCAGTATTTAATTTGCCCCACTGCGACAGTGGGGGTTATTCTTGGCTCAAGCAACTTTGAAAGGTTTGACCAGATACCATGGTTTCACCAACTTGAACTCTTTGGTGAAATTGGCGGGTGGTTCCCATTCAAAAATCTAGTGACCTCGGGCCAGTGAGGTCGTTAAAATTCACCCAAATGGATGTAATATTTGTTTTATCTGTCTGTGTATTTATCTGTATAGTCAAATTACTTTTAACCAGCGAAAAACCTTGTACTATGCAACTTTAACCATATACATACCAACAATGGGATATCATAAACAAGAGTCGCTTAAATCTACGACAACGTGGGGCTACAACAAATTCATTTCACCAATAAGAACTTGGGGAGTTACTGTAAGAGTTCGGATCCGAATGTCATTCACCAACAGGTGGAGATTCGCACAAAACATTGCACGGTCCAAAAGCCCGGGCCGTGCAAGGACCTGAATGCTGGTGACCTCAAATCCTTTGCGCTCCAACCTGGGAACGTTGACACCGAAAAATTATACCCTCTGGTAAACGTTTACAAAAAACTATGGAAAATGACCATTTATAATAGGTAGATCAACTATTTCTATGGGCCAATTTCCAGTTCACTATGTAAACGTTTACCAGAGGGATGGTTTATACTGTGGTAAAGCCATGGCTCAAGTCAGCAGCATTTTGATACTAACCATGGCTGTTGGGATGGATGGTGGGATTGATCTTCCGCGATCACTGTGAATTCTCCCATTTTTGGCGGACTTTCTATTAAAAAATTACCAGCTTCGATTTTTGCAAACATCATTTTTTCAGCGGCAAACTCCTGTTTTCAGCCGGTTCTCATTTTTCCTAGGGAAAAAAAATGCAAGAAATGTCAGTGGTCATGAATTCCATCTTCTCGATGAAATGTGTTCATACTTTTCCCGAGGGTATGGGATCGTTTTTCCATCTCCTTGCACATTGTTGGTGTATAAGATACTTGAAGGAAATGTCTACTAGTATATTATCATAAATTCAATTTTTTCGCATATGTTCCTCGGTATGCTCTTGTTCTTGGAAAAAAGAAAGTGTATTTTTTCACGAAATGTCAACATTGATCCCACACACCCGTAAAGTTTACATAAGAACCCAACAAAGGCCATATCCAACATACTCCAATAATGTCCTTTTGATCAACCAACCAATGGAAAAGGACTTTGTTCGACCCATGTTTCAGGTTCCGTGTTAAATGTGGGGGGTGTCCATTAACATATGCCAGCCTATTCCATTGATAGATTGCTATTTTGTGGGTATCCCCCAGTTACATAAATCACAACAAAGTTCTATCCTGTGGCTTATATTCTCACTGAATTCTCTGGTGGTTTAAACCCTGAAACTTTATATAAATACTGGGATGAGATGAGCTTCCCAAGATTCGGGATGGTTTACGATTGTGGATCTCTCAGTGGAAAAGAACATCTATGATTGGAATGGGTCTTCCATACTTCTCAATATCCCAATTAGATCTAAATCAAATAAGCCGGCCAGATCAACACCTGGGCATCGGTTTCTCCATCGAAATCCGATAAAACGGATGTTCAGGGTAACAAATGATCATACGTCCCAAACTGGAAATTGACTTCTCTGAAAATCTGGTTGGTGGTTTCAACCCCCCTGAAAAATATGAAAGTCAGATTGGATCATCATCCCAACTATGGGGGAAAATAAAATTCATGTTCCAAACCACCAACCAGAATGGTTTTTAGACCTCGTTTTCCGTATGAACATGGCCCATTTGAGGCTCACGGCTATCCACACAGACCTGCCCGTTTTCCCGCGGCTATCCCCACCACGCCATGATTCAAGGCCGGTGAGGTGGCGAATCTTCATCCACGACAGTTCCCATTGTTGATAGATATGTTATGTATATGTATAGATATATTCATGCATACATGGAATGATATATATATATATATGTATATACATATATATTGATGTACATATATAATATATATATATATATATGTCACATATGTCTACATAACGTTCCATTTCATCCTATTTCTGATCGTCAAAACCCCTTCTGTCTGCTTCATCCGGTGATTTCCATCGTCCCAGCAACTCGGTGACGAAGCGCTGTGAGGCGAGCTCCGACAACCGGCTGGCAAAGTTCCAGCGCACAGAGACGTTCTCCAGCTCCTTCGGGCTGTTTTTCAATGGATTGGAAGGGAAAATTTACAGGAAAGCCCCATATTGAAATTATCTAATGGGAAAGTCGATGGTTTCCGGTTAAGATTTTCCCTTAAACCAATCTATTGAGTTTTGAGCTGGTGATTTTGAGAGTTGACCGGCCAAAAAAGGCTAAAAAACCAACAAGAATATCGGAATATCATCTGAAAAATTTGCATGGTTTACCGGTTTTACCGTGAAAAATGATCATTGAACCAATTTTGAATGGCATATATGGATTTGTGGCAAACAAAATGGTGGATTCAAAATGTAGAATAAAAAGGCATTGAAACGATAAATTATGTTGATTTGGGTGCGGAAAATGGCAGTAAAAAGGATGGTTTAAACAGAAATGCTGGTTTTACGTGATGGTGGAAGAAAAACTACAGTAAATCAGCAACCAAACATGTATGAATACCTGAAAGAATTGGAATACATATATGTATATATATATGTCATCTATACACAGATAGACATGCATAAACAATGGAAACAATGGAGGTTGTAGTTTCTCCAGTATATCGTCTTAAATGAAAGGCGCCCCAGTCACCCTCCAGCACTCCAATCTACTCCAAGCTCCGAATATTCCGGCAATGCTGAAAATCCTTCACATCGCAAAATGATGTTGTTTTCAGCCTGTTTTCCCTGGAAAAATGCGGAAAAGAACTCTATGCTATACCACCCCCAAAACCATTGGTTGAAGCTCCGGCAATCAAACGTGGCAATGGAAAATCCTCGAACTAAATGTAGGTTTCGTTTGCTGGGCAAATCATCGAACTCAATGGATTGTCCATTGCTATCTTTGATTACCATCTGCACCCCCCCCAGCTCCAGTGGCGTTCCGGCGCGGGTGTCTGGTCCGGGGCGACAAAAAACAGCCAGACTGTAGCAGTTTCTCCATGTTTCTTTGAAGCTGGTTGACCTTCAATTCCAAAAGCATGGCATTAGCATGGCACCGTGGCTTCCAAAAATACCTTCACAGACCTCTTAAATTTAGCCCATCTTTTTGTTACAGTAAATGAGAAATCTGTCCAGCCAGTCCAGTGCTATCCAATTTCTTTCAGGTCTCCTGGGCAGATGATTGTGACAATGTCCAATTTCCAATGACCCATAGGATCCATGTATGGTATATATACGAACATTGGGGGTATATTTATGGTAAATGTTACCATATATATATATATCCAATAACCATATATTAACAGTATATTAACATATATTCACCATTATTAAACACTATATAACACTATTATATAACCACCATATATTAATAATCACCAACCTGAAAAGTCTCTTTGTGCCCACGACGTCACGAACGAAAAGCGCCTACGCCCTTCCAGGTCCGAAAGGTCGGATCCGCAAAGTAGTCGAAGGGCAAACACAAGTCCTCTCCGTGAGTTCAGATCGTAGGGTGGGACCGCTACGTCTCTTCCAAAAGAAACTCAAATGATCATAACTTATTAATAAACATGCTGCATATGATCATTATCATGGTTGTTGCCAGTATTAATATGTATTAATCATATACTTATCATCATGATCATAAATGCTGAAGATTTGCAGCTTGGGACGCCCAAGGATGGCATGAGTTCACAAAACCAATACACCTGTCCTTCGTTGTAGTGAAAAATTGCTGAGTCTATTTCCAACAGTTCGCTCTCCCCCTACTTGTGGCATAGTCAGGGTTCAGTACATATAAAAACATCATCCTTTTTTAATGGTCTTTAACGACTCTTGAATCTGTAATCTTCTGTACTGGCAATTCGTGATATAAAGGCAGTGATGTCAACAGCTGAAAAAACATCACAAAACACGAGGAAATACCTGGACTTGTCCAGGACCAACCAGGAAATAGGACAAAGTTCGATGTCAAAGTTCCGGTTGAGAATCTAGAGAGAACGTCAAACATATGTCAATAAATCCATCTAAAACATATCCAACAAATTAGGAAACGTCCTACATATGGCATCATATGGCTATAGGTCAAATCTCTGGTACCATAGCCCCAATCAGCTCCCTCCGTGTCCAGCAGCTGGTTGTCGAAAGGAAAATACTCATATTCCAAGGTCACATCGAACTCCGTTTCAGCGCGATCAACCCAAGTTGCTTCCTGAAGCCGTTTTGTCAAGCATGAAGGCATGAACGGGGATTAATTAACGGCAGAAATATGTGGGTAGAAATCCAGCTAGCCATGAATGGACCTGAAGATCATGCTGCTTCGCGGTGTGGCCCAATGTTCCAGGGGGCTGACATATCACCCATGAAGCCGTTGGGGTCTCCACATTGTTTCTCGCTGCTTCTTTGTAATTTCCATTCAGCATGCACTCTTTTGAAGTGGAAAAATGTTCAAAGGAGGGAATTCTGTACAGAACGGAAACTTCATAAATGTATGAAATGTATATCATATCATCATACCTCTCAGATGAATTGTGAACCACCAACCACACTATAGTATGTTAGACACCTAAATTCCAAGGGCCAATCAGTTCATGTCAACTGAAAGTGCCGAGGTTCCATGATTCCGTTCTTGGCATCAACGATGCCTTAGCCATCAACGAAGTGAAGTTGGTTTCAAATAGCAACATCTCACAAAATATATGCATATATCTATAGATATATACACTTGTAAAAAAAAAAATAATCACTTGTATGTCTATATATATATATTTGCTATATAGTGATATAGGGTGTAATTAAACCTCTGTGTGTGTGGTCATATCCATATATCTGGCTGGAAAACGCAACGCTTCAGCAACCTGGAATCAGAAACCAGTGAGGTCGTGATGATTCACCCAGATATCGTATGTAGCCACTCCCAATAGCCACCTTTAAGTTTAACATGATGTTTTCAAGAGATGATAATGTGTTCTACATGGGGGGGTACCAAATATATATATATAATTCTATTAGTTGATTACATAACAATGAGTAAGTGTCTACTACTTTATCATGATCATGAGGTCAATGATGAGGTCAATGATGAGGTCAATGATGAGGTCGATGATAAGGTCGATGATGAGGTCAATAGGTCGATGATGGGGTCGAGGATGATGCTGCTGATGCTGATGCTGATGCTGATGCTGATGCTGATGCTGATGCTGATGATGATGATGATGATGATGTGAGTATAATGCACCATCTGGGACAGAGGTGCATGTTAACAATCGTGTCAGCGCTTCAGATCCAAAATCTCAGCCGCTTAGGCTTAAATTCATGAAGCATATGCCGTTTGGTGCTCAACAC
>Ga0126342_10016821_pt1 | contig 12704 bp, 14 predicted proteins | sample Cyp1metagenome_FD_92528 | JGI IMG/M metagenome (GOLD analysis project Ga0126342, IMG submission 92528) | Coral microbial communities from Lord Howe Island, Old Settlement Bay, Australia - Cyphastrea 1 metagenome | ecosystem: Host-associated > Invertebrates > Cnidaria > Coral ...
GCCCCCCCCCAGCTAAAGCTGATATAGCGACTGCTATATTAACAAATGTCATTGAGCATTTAGTGTTGCTGTTTTGCCCCCCAATAAGCACGCCTTCACCGCCAAAGCGGCGTGGGCGGATTTTCTCTATCTCTCTGGCACGTTTCTAGCGCACGTGCTCCGCCCCAATTCTTTTCACCGCTGTTCCAATTTCACTTCACACTGCCGCAGTTTCATTTCACTGCCACAAAAAAGGCTCCGGAAACATGCGCGTGCTTTCTACTTCTCTGCGTGTTTCCTATTTCCACATTCATGTGACCTTTAGCTTTCTTTTATAGCCCCCTGGGCCTCAAGTCAAGTATTTTGTAAATTTTCTCCCAACAGCGTAGGCTAATGGGGTCTTCGGCCCAGAATAGCTCTGGTGTGCACTGGCGCCGGGTCAGGTTCAACGAGGTTCCGGAGAAGGTTCCGAAGGTTCCGGATAAGGTCTGGGAGGCTTTGGGTCAGGTTCAACATGGTTCCGGAGAAGGTTCCGGAGAAGGTCTGGGAGGCTTTGGTGCAACGCCAGGTCAGGTTCAACAGGGTTCTGAATAAGGTTCCGGAGAAGGTCTGGGAGGCTTTGGTGCAGAGCCAGGTCAAGTTCAACAGGGATCCGGAGAAGCTTCCGGAGAAGGTTCTGGAAGGCTTTGGTGCAGCCAGGTCAAGTTGAACAGGGTTTCGGAGAAGGTTCCGGAGAAGGTTCCGGGAGGCTTTGGTGCAGAGCCAGGTCAAGTTCAACAGGGATCCGGAGAAGCTTCCGGAGAAGGTCTGGGAGGCTTTGGTGGAGAGCCAGGTCAGGTTCAGGGTTCCGGAGAAGGTTCCGGAGAAGGTTCCGGACGGAGAAGGTTGCAGAGAAGGTCTCAGAGAAGGTTTTGGGAATCTTCAGTGCAGGGCCAGGTCAGGTTCAACAGGTTCAACAGGGTTTGCCGCGTTTGGCTTCGCAGCACGCTTCAGAAAGATTTGCAAAAATAAAACGTTGCGGCTGTTGGGGATACCACGGAAGCTTATTGTTATCGATTTCAAGTACTGTAAAGTGTATGTTCTCTGATGCCAACTGTTTGGGGGACATCTTCCACTCTTGCCACGTCATGCCATGCCCAGAGGCACAGGAAGCAAACCATGGTTATGACTTCGGTAAATGCTACTCACGCGACCATACCATACCATTTCTAGTGCGGAGCTACAGGAGAATCGTCGCTTCCTGGGTACGAATGGCAGGAGAGCCACAATTTTTTGAAAAGCGCCCATGAGACTTCAACAAAGAGAAACTTCCAACGAAACTCTGTCCATGAGTCGGATAAACCTTGAGAATAGCATGGAAACGAGTCGCACGCAGGTCTGCCATAAATCATTAGAGAGAAAACTTGTCATCTTGTCTTCAGTCACCAACAAGAGGTACCAATGGTACCAAACACCAAGTGGCAGGTCGGTTTGACTGTGACCCTTTCATCCGCTCAAAATCGTTTCAAGCCAAAAGTCATCAAAGTGGCTCAGGATAAAACCCCAACCACAAGTGCAGCTACAGCTTCCAGTGACCGCAGGCGAAGTCACGATGGATCAACGCCTCTTTCCTGCAGAGCTGTGACATGCCCTGCAGAATTCTTTCCCAGCCGATGCAAAAAACAAATCACACCTCCATAAACAAGTGAAGACCATGTGCAAGATTCGGTTTGAGCATCAATCATCGGGATCTGCAAAAGAACCATTTTCCCTCTGTACCTAGAGGCTTACAGGTAGTGTCCCGTCTCGAGGGAATCTCCCAGGACATCATTGGAACCAGTCAAGTGGCTGCGATTCTCTATGCTTTGACATCGTTGAAGGTTATGAACTCGTTACCGTTACCAGGCCTCTGGGATGGCTGACCCATTGTTTTTTAGATACGCAGAATCCAAACGGCCTCAGCCTTCAGTTGTAGGTCAACAGCCCAAGGAGGCCAAAGATTTGGTCAACTGGCGGATTCGACCAGGTCACGGGGGGCTGATGTTTGCATGTACTGGGATCGCGATTATCTTGCTGTGGAGACACTGAGTATGGACAGAGCAGCTGTTGACGTCTTGCTGATTCATCCCAAAGGTGTTGTGCACTACAGGTCAACATGTGAAATGTCCTGTTCGGAGGAAAATCGAGTGAAGACAAGCTTGAACGATTGCTGAGGAGAAGCTTCCGACCTGCATGAAACAGCAAAGCTATTGTCATCGGATATGATGCCATTCTTGATGCCGAGCTTCAAACACCAGCAGATCCAGGAGCTTAGCAAGGGCCAACATCATAGAGGCGACGTGGGAATGGGCTGCTGGCAGAGTCACCAGTTGGTTGCGGCGGGAACAATATCTTCATGTTGTCCTGAGCCACATCCGCGAAAGGAGCACTTGCTAGAATCTGCAGGCGCAGGCGTCAGTGGAGTGCAGAGCATTGCTGTTTTGAATGATGATGATGATGATGATGATGATGATGCTGATGCTGATGGTGATGGTGATGGTGATGGTGGCGGTGGTGATGATGGTGATGATCAGAAAGCTGCTCTTTGGGATTTTCCCTCTCTTGATGGATGAATCTCTATCTAGTGGGTGCATACTCACAGGTCAGGTGAAGTGGAATTCCGATGTTCTTACAAACAATGACTTCAACTATCATCGACTTTATCCATCCTATTTCAGGTTGTGCTTGACATGTTGCAGTAGGATCAACCAGTCTAATCCTTGGCGGGTTTGCCCAAAATAGGGTACACGACAATTCACGAATTTACCATCATTTTTCCGATGAAAGTTGTCATAAATTAGGGCATACATGCGTACCGTATCAGGCGTGGCCTTTCGTCACAGCAGTAAGTCCGCAGAATTGCGGGATGGGGCCCAGTGGAACACCCGAGAATTGGTTCCTTGGAATGTTCGAACGTCAATGGATGCTGAGGGGATGCTGTTCATACATGCTTGACCTTCATCACCAGGGATGATTTAACAGACTAAACCCTGGTTGATTAATCAGAGCGTTCCTCCCAGATCATGATAATTTGCTCTAAAATGGTACCAACTCTTTTCCCGAATGCGTAGCAAGGGTTCCCGTTTCACTCTGGGGGTCTGTGGGTTGAGGGTGTGTTTGTTCGACGTTGCCTAACCGGTCGCAACCGTCCGCAACCGTCCGCAACCGTCCGCAACTGTTCGCAACCGTTCGCGAGAGGGCCGTATGGCCGTGCCTATGGTAAGTTCTGCAGAAGGGGTCATTTTTGGAGGTTTCAAACGTCGCGTTGCTTCGTTTCGCGTGGCAGACGTGGCCATTCGTGACATTCAGACGTGTGTTGTAACGTGTCGAAAGTCGTTTTGTGTGGCAGGCGTAATGCTTTTGCGACGTTTTCGCAAGATGAGTTGCAGTTTTCGTGGCAGGAGCGGCACTTTGGACGTGTCAGTGTCCAGCGTCATTTTGCGTGGCAGGCGCAGCACTTTAGACGTGTCGTGTTGCGTGTTTTTTGCGAATCGCATTGTCAGGGCTGCGTCAAGTGGCGACAAGGTGCAAATTCCGTGGCAAGTGTGGCACCTTGTGAGATGTGATGAAAGTTGACGGAGGCCTCGCACGAAACATTGATTTTGAGGTAGCAAATTTAGAGGTTCCTGGGAAAACTCGTAGGAAAACGTCTATTTTGAAGCTACAAAGTGTGAAAATTAGAGGAAGTCTCGCACGAAATGCTTGCTTTCCCACGTGTCTCGTCTCGACTCTCTGGTTCCTGTGGCCTCGCCGTGTCTATGGGGGAAGCTGCAAAACTTCTCCTTTTCGAAGGTTTCCAAGCAGGTTGTCATGTCGTTTTGCGTGGCAGGCGCGGGACTTTGTGACATTCCAACCTGTTTGATAACGTGTCGAAAGTTGTTTTGTGTGGCAGGCGCGATACTTTTGCCACGTTTTCGCAAGATGAGTTGCAGTTTTCGTGGCAGGAGCAGCACTTTGGACGTGTCCAGCGTCATTTTGCGTGGCAGGCGCAGCACTTCAGGCGTGTCGCATTGCCTGCTCCACACTCCACCCTTTGCACTCCACACTCCACACTCTACACTCCACTCCACACTTTACACCCCACACTCTACACTTTACACTCCACACTTTACACTTTAGACTCCACACTTTAGACTCCACACTTTACACTCCACACTTTACACTCCACACTCTACACTCCACACCCTATACACGACACTCCCCACTTTACACTCCACACTTTACAGTCCACACTCCGCACCCCACACTTTACATTCCACACTTTACACTCCACACTCCCCACGCTCTACACTTTACACTCCACGCTCCGCACTTTACACTTTACACATCACACTTTAAACTGTACACTCCACACTCTACACTCCACACTCTACACACGACACTCCCCACTTTACACTTTACACTCCACACTTTACAGTCTACACTCCACAGCCCACACTTTACACTCCACACTTTACACTGTACACTCCGCACTCCACACTACACTTTACACTCCACACTCCACACTTTAGACTTCACGCTCCACACTTTACACACTCCACACTCCACACTTTACACTCCTCACTTCACATTCCACACTCCACGCTTGACACCTTACACTCCACACTCCTTCCACGCTCTACACTTTACATCCACACTTTACACTTGAGACTCCACAATTTACACTCCGCACTCCACACTCCACACTCCACACTCTACACTCCACACTCTACACGCGACACTCCACACTTTACACTTTACACGCCACACTTTAAAGTGTACCCTCCACCCCACACACTTTACACTCCACACTTCACACTCCACACTCCACACTGTACACTTTACACCCCACACTCCACACTTTAGACTTCACGCTCCACACTTTACACACTCCACACTTTGCACTCCTCACTCCACACCCTACACTTTACAATCCACACTTTACACTCCTCACTTTACATTCCACACTTTACACTCTACATTTTACACTCTACACTGTAAACTCTACACTTTACACTACACACTCCACACTTTATACTCTACACTTTACACTCCACACTTTAAACTCCTGACTCCTCACTCTACACTTTACACTCCACACTTTACACCCCACACTTTACATTCCACACTTTACACTCTGCACTTTACACTCTACACTTTTCACTCCACACTTTACACTCCACACTCTACACTCCACACTCTACACTCCACACTTCACACTCTGCACTCCACACTCTACACTCACACTTGACAATTTACACTCCTTACTCTACACCCCACACTCCACACTCCACACTCTACACTCCACAATCCACACTCCATACTACACTCCAAACTCCTTACTTTACACTCCACACTCCGCACATTACACTTTACACTCCACACTCCACACTCGACACTTTACCCACTGCACACTCCATACTCCACCCTGTACACTTTACACTCCACACTCCACACTTTACACTTTACACTCCTCACTCCACACTCTACACTCTACACTTTACACTTTACACTCCTCACTCCACACTTTACACTGCACACTTTACACTTGACACACTACATTCCACACTTTGCACTCTACACTCTACACTTTATATACACTCTACACTCTACACTTTACACTCCACACTTTACACTCCACACTCTACACTCCACACTCTACACTCCACACTCCACAATCCACACTCCACACTTTACACTCCACACTCCTTACTTTACACCCCGCACTACACACTCCAGGCTCAACACCCCACACTCCACCACACTCCACCACACTCCACGACACTCCACCACACTCCACCACACCCCACCACACTCTACACTCTACACACTCCACACTTTACAATCCACGCTCCGCACTCCTCACTTTACACTCGACACTCCACACTCTACACTTTCCACTCCACACTCCACACTCCATACTCTACACTCTACACTTTACACTCCCCACACGACACTTTACACTTTACACTCCTCACTTCTCACTCTTCACTCTACACTCCACACCTTATATTTTACACTTTACACTCCTCACTCCACACTTTACACTCCACACTCCACACTTTACATTCCACACTCCACACTCCACACTTTACACTCTACACTTTACACTCTACACTCTTCACTTTCCACTCTACACTTTACACTTTACACTCTACACTCTACACTCCACACTTTACAGTTTACACTGCGCACTCCTCACTCCACGCTTTACACTCCACACTTTACACTGCACACTTTGCACTGCACACTCTACACTCTACACTTTACATTCCACCCTCTTCCGCGTTCCACAGTCTACAGCGCACTGGTACGGAAACAAGGGAAACATGTAGACTGTTGAAATAACTTGTTTCATAATAGTGTTCTGTATGACTGCATTCGGGTTCCTGGGCTGCATCTTGTTTTTAAGCTGATCGAACATCTTGGACCTAGCTCCAAAAATCTTTCGACAGCGATTGAGTTGGCCAAGGTTTTAACTCATTTGTCTCCGTCGTATCAACGCGCTTGGCTTCGACTCTTTGACAGCTTAGCAGTGGATCCCTACAACGACCAGCGCAAAGAAGGCTCGCAGGGGTAGTGGCGTTGTTGAAGTTGCACACCCTGATGATGTCTGTTTTCCATGGCTATAGGCGTACCAAAATCTTCTGGGTGGGGGCTATTGCCAAGTTCAGTACGTCTGGACGACCAGATCACCTCCCGTGCCCCGTACCCGGCTGTGCCTTGGACTTTGTGGCAAGCTACCAGGTGAGGACGAGCCCTTCCGTCTCGAACACGGCAAAGGTGCGGGAGAAGTGACACGTATTGTGGTGCAGTACATCATCCTGAGCATGCTGGCGCACTATCTACCGTCCCACAAAAACCATAGACGGCTGTAACTTGCACTTGCAAGTGCACATGTGCTTGATGCTACGTTAGAGGTTGGAGCAGTAACGTGCACTCCGCGTGCACATGTACTGGATTATGTTAGAGGTTGGGAGGGTTGGGGTGGGGTGGGGTGGGGTGGGGCAGTGGCGTTCACTTGCAAATGCACCTGTATTGGATTACGTTAGTGCGTGCACATGTGCTGGATGCTACGTTAGAGGTTGGGCCAAAATGCAGCTTCCAGGCCCTCAAAACCCACCCTTCGCCACACTGAAGCAGCGTGCCAGTGAAGGATGGATCGTGCCGGAAACTGCGGTTGATCTTCCTCTGGCGCTCTCCTCTTAGCTGATAGCAGGGGTCGGTGGACACAAATCGCGGGCCGGTAAACGGCGCGTCGGGTGGTCATGCACACCTCATGCAGACGTCACATTTCAAGACTGGTTCATATATATATTTTTCGGATCTTTTTGGTAGATTGCGCGGTTATACGTATACTTATTACATATTATATGCATTTATATACAATACAAATACAATCATGCATATATGAGTATGTATATGTGTATGTATATGTGTATGTATATGTAGCATATATTATATATGTACATACGTATATATATATATATACACACACACATTTTCATATATCTATTTATATACCCATTATTTACACTCATACTTTTTCCATCGAGCAGTCTTCAAGGCACCGTGCAGCATCACTTGATGTCAACCTGCCGTGGGCCGCTGTTTACTCTTCGGTTTTTTCCCTACTGGTCTTACCAAGCACGTCATCCTTCCAGATGACAAATGATGAGAAAGGGAAGTGTCAATACACTCACATCAGTTCGAATATCTTTCCGGACCTTCCTTCAAATAATCGGAATCATTGGCCATCCAAAGTGGTATATTTCATCAAGTCTACAACTAGAGGCGCAAACATTTTGCCGAGCCTCGAGTTTCTGGAGCCAGGAGTTTTCGATTTCTACCAAGATCCACAAAATCAAGAAGCGGCGCAACTGGGTTTCGAAGAATGAAAGCAAGCGCTTATTGCATGACCGGAACATACGCGCGAAGACTACAGCATTGAGAGGACAAGGTTGGATGTGGCTATGTCATGAGGTGCACATTTTCTAGAATTCAAGATGATATTCTGCTATACGGATAAGACACCTGTGTCTGCAAAACCATGACAGAGAACATGCTGTCTCGACAAGTTCCGGAGGGCGGGCCGTAAACGTCGACAGTCCTCCTATATACAATGTTTGACAAAGACAAAGATCATCAAAAAATGTGCATGACATAGTGAAATGACATAATGTAGCAAGTTCCTCTTCATGGATGATAGAGATGTAGCTGTGATAAGCTATGATATCTTCTCAAGATGGAGATCAAAATATATCTGATAAAAATCTCGATCTGTGTTCGAACTGACAAGTCAAGCACGACGAGCAGGTCATAGCCAGGTCATAGCCTGATCTGCCTTTTTTTCTGCATCAGGGCAGCGAGGAAAGCTTCATCTTGTTTAAAATTTAAAAACACACGTCTCATTCTCCATCCAAGAAGAAGTTAAGATAAGACAGACTACCCCAACCCCCATGACGCAACGTAGGACATCTCTAGCAAAGCACATCCGTGACGTACCACCCCATGTAGAGGTTAACATGTAGACGTACTACCCCAAACCCCGTGACGCAACGTAGAACATCTCCGGCAAAACACATTACGTGAGTGCAAGCCACAAGGAACCTTATGTAGCATCACGTGAATGCAAGTGCCAAGGAACGTTCTTGACCCCCCCGCCCCACCCCACCCCACCCCACCCCACCCCATCTATAACTTAACGTAGCATCAACGTGACGTAGAATCACGTGAGTGCAAGTGCCAAGGAACGTTATTGCCACCCCCAGCCCCACCCACCCCACCCGAAACACTGACGTACGTGGGGAAAGCGGCACAAAAACACGCCGAGCGCCTCTGGGAATTGTGTTAAAAAAACCGCGTTTTCAGCGCGACCTAGCCACCAACAAAGCCACAGTGCAAAACGGGAGTAGGTGATGCCAATACAATGCGGTGGGACCTTCGACACAGGGCATTCTTTTAATGAGCTGAGAGACTGCCACGTGAAGACGAGGCAATCCTTTGATGATTTGATGTCTGGTTTCAGCGATTCTGATCAGGTTTCTTGGCGGCATCCGGTGTGCAGAGAGAATAGGATAGGTCTTCATCAAGTTTTCATCTTTTCCGCAGTCGAGTTTCAAGAAGAAGTTCCATGCAAGGGTTGGATTGCAAATGCGACCGCCTAAACCTGCTCAGTCGTGGCAGGTCTACCTCAAGAGCTGAGAAAGTAATCAGTCGAAATGGATATTAGTTGGTGATGGTTCGCCCAAAGTGCCCATTTCACTGGAGTGCTATGCTTTATGTGTGCAGTTTGGAGCGAACAATCCTTCTTCGCACAGAAGATCTAGGAAGCTAGGAACCGCAAAAGGTCAGATGAAGCAATTCTTCACAGTGCTTTGTTCTGCTACCAAAAAGGTTAAGTACCCATTTTGTTCACATCTTGAACAAACCATGAAACTGTCGCCTCAGAATCCAAGCCTTGGATGGTTTTCCAGTGCCTGGGCCGTCCTAAGGTTTACGATGGACAAAGTGGAACTGAGTTGGTTGCCAGCCTGCCTCTTGGCTATGAGTGGACTTCTAAAGTTCTAAAAAGAATCAATGTTGAATATATAGTGATGAAACTAAGAGAACTCATCTGGAGAGCTAAACTTCTCCATGGATTTTATCGGCCCACTGAGGCCTCTCTGGGAAGATCTTTGTAAGTCCAAACAGCCAGCACAGGTGGGGCGTTTGATTTCCCACACTCCCCACCTTACAAGTGAGATTGCTTTAAGAGGTAACAGACAGAAAGCAACCTTGAGGAGAAACTACTCACACAAGTTCCTCACAACAGTTTCCCTCCGATGTCATCAAAACATGGCTTGCTGGACGTTTCCCCATTTGTGTCAATGATTTTCCCAGCCAAAAAAAATCCTTCATGGCTGCGGGGGATTTCCCATTCACCATCTTAGGTGGTAGACCTGGGCGGTGGACAAGGAGTGCTGTTGTCAGCTCTCTGCGAGCGCTATGGCTTCAAAGGCACCGTGGTCGACCGTGAAGGCAAGAAATGGGTCCGTTTTGGGGTATCCTGCGGTATCCTGCGGTATATCCCCCAAAGTTGGTGGTTAATCGTTATTTAAAATCCATTGAATGGATATACTTGGGGCTTTACTGGTATACCGTATACACCATTATGACCCATTTGGCGATTGATGGCTCTTGAAATGATTTTGGTCATTGTTGAAGGGGGAAGCTGGGCAGTTGACTGAAATTCAGCTGGCAGTTTTATCAGTTGGATTCTCAAAGAGGCAGAGCCCAGGAATACAAAGTGCGTGCAGACCAGATTTGTCGTGCCGTCGTCCGTGACAATCAGAACCCGCGCCATGGTCGTGCGCAGATGGAGATTTCTTTACGGCGGGTATTGCAGAGAACTTCCCCGATGCCCAGGCCTTGCAGAAAAGGGACAACCTCCCACCTCCAGGGCAGGGTGCTTTCCGCTGGATGCTTCAACATTTTCTACCAGTCTCAGGCGGTCAGTTGCTGACCACCTTTGTTGTACGCCTTCCTAATTCGCTCAGAGTGTAGGGATATTGTTGTTGCTTTCTCGTCGGAAAGCTGCTGGAAAGTTGGACATGTTGCAATCCTCAAAAGATATGTGGGCCCCGCTGACTAGACTGTCTGAGGGCAAGCATAGTAAGCGCTGCGAAAGAATACATACCTCATGACAAATGCGACCTATATGGCCTCAATCTCAACATGCAGAAAACTGATAGGTTTACATCCTGAAGTGGGTGCTTCACGACTGGTCCGATGAGAGGCTCCGCCTTTCAGTCTCGAAACATTCTGAAACATCCTCAAACGGCAGAATTGCAACCCCTTTGACAACATTATCAAGTATAGGAGGCTTGGCAGTTGACCCATGCGATACTCACTGCAGGTAGCTGGCCCTGCTGCTTGAGGTGCAAGATAATTCTCCGGAACTTGCATGAAGCTGTTGCAGCTTGTCAGCGCTTCTGGTTTTCATCCCGGTGAAATGTCGGGATGTCTTCTCCCCTGCTAGATTAATATTTGCTTGCATCGAAATGAACAATGCAAGCACCTAATTGACGTCTTGTCAATCTGCAAGGTGCTGTCTCTTCCTCTTCGCTTTCATGTATGAAGCGTATTTGTTGTGTCTTTCAGAAGCAGTGGGTGCAGGGCATCGAAGTGAACCGCAGGTTGAAGATTCCAAAAAATAGGTTTGTCCAGTGCTCCATAAGACTCGCAACGTACGATACAAACTGCATTGTAGCCTGTGGGTTGGTATCCCAGGACGTCTAGGGCCAGCCACAACCCCTTTCAGACCAAGTCTTGTCGATCCAACTTTTGACAATGACACGTTTTTGTATTTCAGACCAAGCCTCAAAGGCAGTGCCGTCTTTAGATGAAGCGATTTCTTCACAATGGCCACGTCTTCTGGTACTGGAACAGGCTGGACCTGCGAAGAGTGAGCCGTTGCAAACAGGTTTCGCACGAAAAGAAAGGAAATGAAAGTGATCAGAATGCCTCAGTGGCTGAAAACAAGTTGATGAAATGTAGTTTCAAGACAGTCTCAGCTAATCTCAGCATGTTCTTGGAAGCTTGAAGCCTGTGAACTCTCAGATGAGATCATAATTTGGAGGTTTTGAACCAGGGTCTTAGAATGATCAGTCCAACTAATTGACTTTCTGGCTAGAGATGCTGCAACTTGATACATGTTGATATCATCTCACCGCACAGAGATTGGATGCACAGTTTTTCAACTTGAATGGGGGCCGACTTGCATTCCAAGCGATTCCAAGTACCAGAACGCGCACGGCCTATTGGCCTATTTGAAGTGTTGCCCAAGTTGTCCCCAGATATCCACCTCATCGGAGTGCCCGCTTCACTGAGCAGCGTCGTCTCGTGTACGATCTGCAAGCTTTTCGATTGATAACATTTGATGACTGATAAACAAACAATTATTCAATCATATTGATGCAGGTAGCGTTCATTCTCATGATATCAGATTCAATGATGAATGTACCATAAAAATTGGAGAGTCCGTTTTTTCGTCACCTTTTTGTGGCTCAGAAAGGCTTAGGTTCCGCGCAAACCGGGCCAGGTGTTGCCGGAAGATTCCGACACCTCGGCTATGGCCCAGTTGGCCAGGACGGAGCTGGATGATGCCGGACTGCCTCTTGGGTGGCACAGATTTTGGGAATTTACCACAAATTTACCATACCAAAGGGGATTTCGATGGATTTCGTCTAGAATCAAGAAGTTGTGAACATTTCTATTGTTTAGATTCACATGGATGATCAGCTATGAGGTTTTAGGTGCAACATTTTGGCCCTGTTCAGGCTTGAGGGGAGAAGACAGACCAGCTTCAAGAGGGAACACCCATGATAGGACTGCTATGGACTGCTGGATGTTCTTAGAAACTCATGAAGGAAAGTTGCACAATCCAGTCATAGGGCAGAAAACATGAATGCAAATCCCATCCTCGGCTGAACCCCGAGGTGGGTCATCTATGGGGGTCGTGAGCGCCGTGTCTCTGAGACTCAACACATTTGAGAACTGTGACCTGGAAATCCCATCTAGGTTTGTTTGAAAATAGGCTATAGCCCCTCAATGGCTTATAAAAATACGAACTAGACGACGGATGGCCCGAGAGCGTAGAGGAGCAGGGTCTTCTCTTGTTAGTATGGAGACGCAATATTAGAAACGATATATGAAAGCTGTGTTATAGGCAGTCGAGAAGAGGAGTA
>Ga0126342_10016822_pt1 | contig 12703 bp, 11 predicted proteins | sample Cyp1metagenome_FD_92528 | JGI IMG/M metagenome (GOLD analysis project Ga0126342, IMG submission 92528) | Coral microbial communities from Lord Howe Island, Old Settlement Bay, Australia - Cyphastrea 1 metagenome | ecosystem: Host-associated > Invertebrates > Cnidaria > Coral ...
AACCACGACATACTACCCTGCCGCGATTGCGACCCAGAACATGGACATGGATGACACCCAACGCATACCTTCCACGGGTCTGCTTTGGCCGGCGCCCGGCTGTCAGGCGTAAGCCTCATAAATATATTTATACGCAATACCACACCCCCACCACACCACAGGGGGGGGATGGGAACATAGCTTCTGTATATCCATACCCATCCCTATTACTAACTACTACTAACTACTACTAACTACTACTAACTACTACTAACTACTACTAACTACTACTAACTACTACTAACTACTACTAATTACTACTAACCCCCCCCCCACCCCCCTACCCACCCACAGGGGGGGCGGGGAACATAGCTCCTGTATATCCATACCCACCTGCCGCACTACACCTGCAAATACTCATGTGGTAGTTGTTTTAAAGAAGGTTCTATATATCTGCATCGATGCACCTGCACTTAAACGCCTGCGTCAATAAGATATATTAATATTTACATACCTGCATGTACACTCCTGTGTATCTCATTTTGTAGATGCACAAATTGAAACTTGTCAAACATGAAAAGTGACGACGTTGTTGTTGTTGTTGATGATGTGGGCATGTTTGGTGAAAAGAAGAAGGTGATCATGATGAAAATGATGGTGATGATGATGGTGCTGCTGCTGATGATGATGGTGCTGTGATGACGTTGTTGTTGTGACGGTGTTGCGTTGATGGTGATGCGAGAAGATGGTGATGGGGAAAAAATATCATGACAAAATATGTTGGCAACAACTTTTTGGGAAAAACCCTTTCCTTGCCGGAATTGGTTGCGTCCTTCGTGCTGGTGTCTTGGTGGTTTGTCAGTTTTGTTTCGGTGGTTCTTGGTGTCTTGGTGGCACTTTGGTGGTGTGTCCGTAGTGTAGTGTCTTGACGGTGTCCAGTGATGTTTTGGGTGTTTCGTCCATGTTTTGGGTGTTTCCGTGGTGTCTTGGCTTCCCATGTGGTGTCTTGGTGGTATTGAAGGAATGGTATTTTCTCAACTAAGCTGGCTCACCTGTCAACGCAAAAATGGGCGTCAAAGGAAACGCGAAACTTTGCTATTGGGGTTGTATGCTGGGTTAATTGTATATTCAATATAAAGATATTCATTAGAATTGATTGGAAGAAATAATGCATATATATATAACTCTATATATATACAACTATATATATAACTATATATATAACTCTCTCTCTATATATATAATCCTATATATATATAACTCTCTCTCTCTCTATAAGTCTATATATATACATACCATTATATACTGTATATATATATATATATTTATATATACATACTGTATATATCTAAATGCATGTGTGTGCGTAGAAACTTAACATTTCTTTTCAATTCAGTGCATGTCGCAAATGTCCAATAATTTCCATTTTCTGCAATACCTTTCATACAAGAGCTCAATGTCGAAACATCACAAAAGATCATTAGATGATATTGGATGCGCCGTTTCCTCGCTCTGTCTACCTCAAGGCTGTTTCCCATGCCAACTCCCCCTGAGTGAATGGCAGTCTGCGCTTCTGTCAGGACTTTGGCCTCGTCAGTCGGCTCGCGCTTTAATTTCATTGCGGCACATCTGGTATTGTTTCAAAGAGAGCTGCTTCAGAAAATGCCAGCTGATGATGGAAAAAGGAAACACCTAGATAAAACAGGATAAAACTAAACAGAACGAAATAGCCTTTAATGAATACCAAATAAAGCTATTCTTTTCCCGGGCAAAAACCCTTCGTGAATTTTTGGCAACCAAGCTTGCCCCTTCTCAATTTTCGGTCTGGCTATAAGGGAACCTGCAAAATAGCTAGGTAAAACTAGATTAAGCTAGCACAAACTAGAGGCAGCTAGAAGAAATAAAATCGAAAAAGCAATGAAAAAGCTAGAAAAGGCGGTTTTGAGGAATTTCTAAATGCTTCTGAATGTGCGATTATTGAGAAGGAAAGTGGCAGGTCAGGCCGTACATGGCACTTTGCATGTGCCCTGCCTGTGGCCGGCCAGTGCTGATGTCCAAACCATCTGGCGAAACCGGAGCCCTGGCAAGCTGCTCCCAGTACAATACTGATACACTAGATACTGCAACACTTCGAAACACTATTCAACAATATTCAACATCTGAGCACTTGGGTGCTTTCACATCTAACGACGTTACGTAGTGAACAGAATTCTTGATTGGTACCCCAAGCCTCGAAGGTCCGGCACCTGGGTCTACGCACTTCTCCCTGCCCAGTCCAGCGTCGGCTGTGCGTGTTCAAGTGTGTGTGCGTGTGTGCGTCGTGCGTGTTATATATGTACATACATGCATTCATGTATTCATCTGTATATATATATACACATACAGATCCCCCCCCTCTCTCTGTCTCTCTTGATTTTGTTCTTCAGCACTGCCATCAAGCGGCAGTCCATGTATATCAAAAAGGTTGCAAACCACGCATCTACCCACAAACAAATAACAGCAAATAATACACGCACATGCACAAGTAGTAGACAGACAAACACATGCATAAACAGCCAAAGTAACTAATCCATGAATCAGCTCTTGCATGAACAAATAATCATAAATTTGTCTGTGTCTGTCTGTCTAACGTTCTACCTGTCTACCTGTTGAAGTATCTTCATGTATCTTTTATCAATCTACCTATCTATCATCTATCTATCATGTATCCAATTCTATCCATCTACCTATCTACCTACCTATCTATCTGTCTATCTACCACCATCTATCCACCACCATCTATTTACCACTACCCATCTACCACAATCTATCTACAGTACCTCTATCTCTACCACCGCTTATCTACCACTATCTATCTGTCTATCTGTGTCTGTGTGTCTGTCCACCCCTTCCTTCTACCTATCTATATAATCTAAACCAAATGCCTCTTACCAACCAATGATATGCCACTCAACCCACTCACACATTCAAATTGTCAAGGCCAACTGAAGGCTATATCAAGTGGCCTCAGAAGAGCAAGGCGCTCCTGCAAATGATTTGAATGCAATCTGGAAACTTCGAAAGAGTCGATCCAGAAACATCAATGATCTGAGGCTCGGGCTAGATGTGTGGATTCTCCGATGCATGCTCAACGCTTTATCAGGAAATGGTATGCTGAGTAGGGTGGCAAACAAAAAGCAACCACACGATCAAGGGTTCAAAAGAGAGAGCTTCAAAACTTAATACCGAGGCTATGCGATATCTGCACCGACACCGTCAGTGCTTCAACTGTCTTGGAAGCCAAGAGCTGGCCCTGCACACTCAGATCCTGGATCGTATCAAATACATTGCAGTTGGCTGCATAGCCTCGCAGAACCAATCAAACATAATCAAGCCACGTCAAAGCCAATCTTTGGAGACTGCCATGCCAAGCGCTAGCAAACTCCGACACGCACGCACACACACACACAAAACTGAGCCTTGCGTTGAGCCTCATTGGCAAAGCATGCTGCGAATGGTCATGGTTGGGGGGTGCCAGAATAGATCTATCTTACAATCAGGACCACTGGACATGACTGGACAGAATGCCGCTAGGACGCATGATGCCACGCTTCCAACCTCGGGAATATCCCGACAATTCGGAACACTTGAACTGTAACTAGCCAAAACATTCCAAAACCATAGACTTGAACCAAGCATGTTTCAGAAACGTATCAATGCAGCCTCTGCAGTAGTTTGGGTCTCATCGACCTGCAAATTTGCTTTGCCATGCTTTGCAATGTGACTGGTGTTCAATGCACTCTGTTTCGCGTGATGCCCGGGCTAACTGGGGGTCGCTCAGAGCGGTGAGATGCCAAAAAATGCATGCCAGCACCTTATATCTGGATGGTTGAACCATCGCGTCCCCAAATCCGCAAGTACACGCGAAGCACTCCTCCTTTTGAGCACTTGTTGTGTATCTTGTGATTCTTGTGTTGAGTTGCACAAGAGTCAACCAACTAAGCCAAGGGCTGTGGACAGAGCCATTGCTGAGATCCAGTTTGCCGGGACCAAGACCTTTCGATCTGGCAATGGGCAAACTTCCCTTTGTACACTGAACTTACGGAAACATCAATGAACAACAAACGCACCAAAACATCCAAGGACAAACGTATTTTGTGCTGCTTTTGACATGCACCCAGAGTATCTTCTCATGTCTTCCCAAAGGGAAACAACCAATCTTGATCTACTTGCCAACCTTGGCCAAGGCTGGAGTTCAAGAATGCAGCCTTGGTCATTGGCACTACGAGAGAAGAACAAAGCATCCCTATTATACAAGTTGGTCCTGGTCAATGTGGTAACACACCAATAGGTTCGGTCCAAGCGCTGGACTGTAGCCGAGGCTGAGTTGCCTCTGCAAGGGGAACATCATAAATCCTAAGGCCTCTCAACAATACTTGGTTTCATGACTGGACATCTTCAAATCACAAATTGCCTCCGCTGATTGCAGAAGCCGGCTCCTGGAAACGTGGGTTTTCGGGGGTCGCTCGGGGGTCGCTCGTGGGTCGCTCGGGGTGTCCCACCAACCAAATGTCACCTCATGCCCTTCAAAAAGTGCAAACGGAACAAAGTGAAGCAGCATGGCCACTGCAAAAGTGAGTGAGTATTCTTGAACACAAATTTGCATGCGTCCCATAGAATGAATCATAGAAAATAAACATCATCCCAGCCAGCTTCGCGAATTGCAAGCATTATTCATCATGCAGTTGTGCACAACCAATATGGCTCCTTCTACGTACATTGAAGCTTTTACAGTAATGTAGGGATGAGGAATGACCATAATAAAACATCAACCGTATCAGTCCAACAGAAAGTTGGCAAAGCCCCTTGAAGTCTGCTGGGCAAGCAAAGAATGGCAGTTTATATCGGCTCATATATCAATTTTCACATATCCTGGAATCGGAAACATGTCCATACAGAAGCATGCCTCTATGACAAACCGTTTACATCCTTTTGCATTCCCAAAGTGCAAGTTAACTGAACGACACTAAACCAAAATGCTGATAAACTCTGTCTCTCTCCATCACTCTGGTTGAGGATATTTCAAGGCTGTCTCGTGTTTTGGACACATACTAAATCATACTAACGGCTGCGTGCTTCCGGCTGTCCTCTTTTCCAGTTCCATTGGAACCACGAGCTCCGGCCACACCTCCAGATCCTCCAGATCCTCCAGCATCACCTCGGGCCGTGTGCGAAAAGAGTTGACGTGAGCCTTGAACTGCTTGAACTGCTTGAACTCACACCGAGGCGCCTATGGCCTTCCGCTGGTTGGCCTTGGCAACCGTGAGCAATCGTGAGCCATCGTGAACATCTAAAGATGAAACGTCTGAAACGGGGTAACAAAAGGTCAAAGTATGCAGTTCAGTCAGAAGTCGCAAATGTCTGAAGCATGGCCTCGTTAATGAGGTGCTCCACACGCTGGCGCCTAAATGAAACAAAGCTTTAAGCGTGAAGAACTTGTGTCGCAGCCGTCGTTGAGTCATGGCATGTCATGGCTAATCATGGCTGTCATCGCTACAACTTGTCATACGTTGCTCTTTCAATAGCCCTTCCTCACCAGTGCGAGACTTGGGTTGGCCGGCTCGGCAGCAAGGGCCGCAGTGTCCCCCTCCAGCTGCCGGACCTCGTCCTTGGGACCCAGCAATCTGAGGTAAACACGGACAGAATACACACATGCTACCGATTCATACAAAGACAAATAGTATCAAATAATATCGAATAGATTCCAATAGTTCATTTATTTCATGGCTGTACAATCAGCATTTTTATTCTTGCTACGCACCGACATGCTGAGGCTGGATCTTGCGTTTGAGCGATTTCAGCTTGTATTTCTTGCAGGTGGCCTAGGGTTCTGATATCAGGCCCACGCTTTGCGCGGAAGAGGGGGCCAACGCTCTAGAACTGGCTTTGGGAATCTTTGCTGCACATCTAAAGCCATCTGTTCATCCAGTACTCTCACGTCTCAATCTCGTCAGCAACTGTCCAAGCAAACAGCAGGCGGATTTTTTTCGATGCGACTGCGACTTTGTGGGCTATCCTCTGTATACCATTGCCACACAATCACGAAACATTCATTCAGCCATGCCAGTTACCCTAGCCTCAACCGCATCACAGGAACATTGGTCCCGCAACTTGAGCGAACCAAAAAGAACGTGGAACCCCTCAAGCAGTGGAGAGATCTGGCCTGAAGCAGCCTCTTCGTACCCGACAAGTCGACAAGCTTGTTCATCCTGAATGCCTTTTGAAACAAATTGATAATTTTATGCGGTGTGCCATGTGGATGTACGCTATGAGTTGAATATCGGGAATTTGCGAAGGCCAGGCCGCTGCATGACTTCTTAAAGATTTACTCCCCTGTCCTTGCGTCAACAACCATGTCCAACAAATGGGACAAGACTAAGGTCTTGCAACGCATCTGTATGAACTTAGCCCATTGCATCAAACATGTTAAACAAGCACTATCAAATGACAAAGATCATTACCTCCATCAGGGGGTCGCTTTGTAAGTGACATGCCATGATATAGACTTGCAGCACAGCTTGCTTTTGAGCTTCGTGCAAACCACAACACAGCTTAAATTGATTCACACTGAATGAAACATATAGCTCATCACAACTCCAGGGCACAGAGCAGCAACTGACCTTGCACATTTGATTCGCCGCAAACTGCAATTACACAAACAAGGCGTTCTGAATTGCGACCATGCACATGGCAAAACCCCATTGAAGGCAGTGTAGTCAATGCATGTTCTGGACCTTACCTAGGCAAAGGTGAACCATGGTGAACCCCAAATCGCCGAGCTCTATGTTTTCTTAGCAGGCCTCGGATCCCTTGGTCTAGCATTGAAGACTTGGATGCTGTAGAATTCATCCTGAGATGTTTCAGCAAAGGCAAGTGCTTCAGGCTGCGCGGTGACTCTGGATGAGTCTTGAAGCTGCAAGATGCTGCAAAACAACTTCCTGTGCCTTCGTCATCCCTCGTCTATTACCCAGATCTTCCAGGTTGCGCCGAACCTGTGATTGCCAAGCAACACCTCCGGAACCATAAAGGTCTGATCATTGGACCGTTGCAGCACTCGAGTGGCCTCAGAGTCCTGGAAGCATGAAACACGCAAACATACATTAGGATATATTAGGATATATAAATATGGATATATTAGGTACGAGTATGTAATCATGTAATTCAATGTAATATTCGCTAGCAACAAGTCTGACAAGCAATTCGGAACAACTGTGAACTTAGTCTATAATCAGCTCCTGAATTGAAGTGCACCCTGGACTTCACACAAAGAACTCCTGAGTACCAATGTTGGTCTGGATCTCTGCATTGACGCCAGCGATATACAATCTAGCATTTTGAAGCGAGCCGAACTGTTCCTGCCACAGCTAATGCAATCTAAAACATCAGCTGAGTCAATAGCTGGCATTGTTTCTTCTTGAAACTTGTTCGAAACTGAGCATGGCATGTGGTGCGTGTGAAAGTGGTAACAAACCGCACAAAAGGCCATGGATATCTGCCCTCCACGCACCTCCTGATCTGCCATGTGCATCATCCAGCGTAAATGTCTCAATTCGGCAGGGCCAATCAAGAACAAGTGGCCATCCACAACCGCATAGACTTCCACCTGAAACAAAAAAACGCACCGAACCCGGTAAGACAACAACTTGCCACAAACTCTAAGCGGCACAGAACATTGACAAAGACAACAACTCTCTGATCATCTTTGATCTGATGCCTGCAAAGCAAGAGTTTATGTGGCCAACCGTGGCTGACAAATGCCACATTAGACATTGACCAGGAAGCATGCGCTTCCTAAAAACCATCAAGATGTGCATATTATTATTATTATTATACATTATTATATACTGTACCAACATGTGTGGCAGAATAGATGAACGTTTGCACAGAGTCTCTGTAGGGAGGCTTTGCTGTGGGGCTTTGAAGCCTGCTTACTCATTTCCTTTCAGCTGGAGTCTGGCACCTCTCGCATTGACCCGCAGCTGTCCCAGTCATGCAAGGTGCTTCTGGCTGCATCATCCTTGCACAAGGCAGCTATGCTAGAGCAAGCAGCATGAAGAAGGTATGCACAGTTCGCGCAGAATGGAATCAAATAATTCGCATTGCTATCTGTTGGTTTCAGCTTTCAGAGTTGCCGGATGTTGTCGTCCTATGAGTATTGGATCCACTCCAGTTGAATAGATTATCATGATTGATCATGGTCCATCATTGTTATTAAGAAGGCCAAACAGCATGGGCACTAATCAATGTGCTTCTGAACACTCCTCCAACTTCTTGCTGTGCATCACTATTGTGTGCAAGGTGCTGTACGCATGTTTTTCTAGCACAGAGATGTACAAAGTGGAGTTTTGGTTTTGCCGGAGTGGAGTTGAATGCTGGTAATGGTAATAGTCTTGCAGGAGCAGGGCCGGGTCCTGGTTGCAGTTGCTCATTTCCACATCTGGCCGCTCAGCAAGAACCTGCGCTTTAGGCTCAAATCGCGTGAGTGCAACTTTGACTGTTTGCAAATGTCTTCTTTGTGGACAAGAAATTGGCCTTTCGTGCGTCAGAAACTCTGAACATGTGTCAAATATTAAAAATTCATATTTGAACACATTCACATTATACATCATTATACATCTATGACTTATGAGGTAGAGTTGATAGCAATTCACGTTTGACCTCATTCCCTGATGCAATGAATGTGCCAGGTGCCCCACGAACCCCATACTGTAACCCAACCGAGTGGCAGAAGACTCCAGGAACGAAGCTGCTCGATCTACATCTTGGATCACGGCCTCCAGCTCTGAACCTTCGATCCTCAAAAGGTCCTGGATACCGAATCGTTTCCGAAGCGATTTCATCGCATGACATGATTGACATTGACATTGACTGACATGAGAGTAAGAACAAGTGAGGACGAAATAGGAGGAACATGGAGGAACTTGTTGTATTGATCCTACTACCTTCATATCAGCCAGCCGATGCAACCTACGTGCAGAACGATTGCAAACGCTTTTGTGTAAGCCTTTTCCTTTGCTGCCGACGTGGCATCTGGCTGAAGCTCCATTGTCACTCTTGCTGCCTGCATGTCTGTGGAAAACTAAATGGAGTGCGCCAGATCGTTTGTGTGACGACTCCGTCAATTCCCTTCGATTCCGAAATTCGCGGAATGATGTGGAATGCCTCACTTAGTCACTTGAGTGTTTATGACAGTGCCTCAGTGTCCTTTCTGGCTCACTGATCCCATATAGTGTAACGTGTGTACAGTGCGACTTAGCAATTTTTGCAGCAAATCCAATGGTCAAAATTATCAATGCGCACAAGTCTCAAGACCTGCAGTTCTGAATCCTTGATAGTTTAACAATTTAACAGGTCCCGTCAGCTGGAGATTCTTGAGATTTCTTGAGCCTCCTCACAAAGGGCGCGGCCACGCTTCTTGCGGGGATCAGAAGCCACCGCACCTACAAGCCGCAGCTCACGTATGCCCAAACGAGCGCGGGTACGTGAAAACCTCAGTGACGAAGAACAAACTCAAATAATCTCAGATAATATTAAACATATTGATACTGAGATATACTGTAACTATAACGTATTACTCAGGTTTGCTCGGTAAGTTTTTAGTAACATTTGCTAACATATAACCTATATATATACTAAGTAAATTAGAATATACATGAATATATATATATAATATATATATAATGTCTGCTAATATGTGCGACCACATCCTCATTGTGCTCAGGCATGACAGGATTGATTTGCTCAGTTGTAGCTGAGCAGCTCTGGGCCACATAGCACTCTCAACTTGCGGCAAACCTTGAAACATCAGCAAGATTCAACATTTTCAAATTGTGTAAACATCCTGAATCTTGAGCTCTTGCGAACATATGGGTATGGGGCAAAATTGGGTACCCCGACAATCAAATGGTTAATACTAAACATGAACGAACATCTGTGGTCCCATAGGGCTTAACTTTTGACCAATCCCCATATGCGGAAATGCACTTGCATGTTTGATGATGTTAGACTATCTCATGATATCTCACCACAGTATCTCCCCGAAGACTGTCTTCAATGGGCTGAGTTGGAAGGTCTGGCGGGCAGGGTCCGGTCGCTGCGTCTCTTCCGGTCAAGAAACTCTACGAAACTGCGGAGCATCCGAGATCGGCAGCACAGCTACACACCGCAAAGCAACCTCGACCCACCAGCCGTTCACATAATGCTGCGACATCACTGCTGACATCTGCCAAGGATCAATGTGCACACAATGATTGGTGATGATTGGTGGTGATTGGTGGCTTTCCTGCAGCCAAAGCGGCATCCAAGGGTAAATCCTCAAGGCTACGACTGCGCCCAGCAACCATTGAGACGGAACAGGGCTGGCCGCTGCAAACACGGTAATTACATGTAATTACTTAGACGTGGGACATCGTGGGACGTAGACTCTTGGACTTCTGTGAAGTTCAAGGCATCATCCCAGACCCCAGCTCCACTGTACTGCTGCCGGGGCCAAGGCCTACTTTAATGTCTAGTGGAGCTTTAATGAAACTTTAATGTTTAATGTCTAGTGATGACTCGTGTTGAAACCTGTCCATGTGATTCTCCCAATCCTCTGGGTGCCCTTTGAGCTTGAGCCGAAATAAAAAAGCTGTTGGGCAACTTGCAAACGCAAGCCCCCACTGAGCAGTTAATTCCCACAACTATATTTGCAACTGTGCCCTTTGCAACTTCCTCCTTTCTCTACAGGGCTCCAGACGTTGTACTGCTGACCTTGCCAGCGGCCGCAGATGGCCACAGTGTCTAATTTAGCAATTTTGCATTGCCAGCATAATGCATACAATGCTTTCACGAAGGCTTGCCAAAATTTGCCAAACATGCTTTTAACGTTTGTTCCACTTGTTCCACGGCCTTCCGCTTGTGAGGCTGGGCGTATTTTGCGTCACCTCCAGTCAAAATAAAACATGCCCTGCCACCACACGTTGAGGGTTAGACTCGGTATAGACTCGGTTACACATGTTACAGCCTGACCGAGTTCTTTCTGCAGCTCTTCGCCTTGGCAACTTTAATCCGATGGATTGACTTTCCACACAGGTTTCCATAGATTCATAAATCTCCACATAATTTCATTATCACATCATGATTTTCATAAAACATAACATATAATTTCATAATCATTCATACTGCCTTGACCGAATCTTGACCGGGCTTGCAGCGGGATTCTTCCGCTCTTTCCAGCGAAGTTCTTGCCTCGTCAATCATCTCCTGCCAGCGAGGGCCATGGCGGTCAAGGAAGAGGGATAATATCAAATGCCATCACGCCAATATCCCGCCTGTTTGATCATAAAACAGTACAAAACACACCAACATCTTACCATATCAGGACCATTTCAACACCATATCATCTCGGTGCAGCTGTGATATGCTAATTGAGACCAGCTCCTGTAGCACACGGCATCGATGCTCTTCCATGGCGATTACAGATCTGGCTCAAAGCGAGGACAACATTGACTGTCTTCTGATGATTTCTGGTGTCGACGTGCCACAATGTGTGCAGCAAAACGTAAGACTTATGTAGACTTTTCATGCACTACTCAGAATTATAGGCAACTCATCGTTGACCCCATCATTCTTAACGACCACAATGTTTCAACATGTTTCAACTCCCTTCTTTGCTGCCTTGCCTCAATGTGATAGGGCCCTGATCCGAGTCCTCAGGAAGAGGTTCTTGAACGGCATTGTGCAATCGCAGCAAAAATCCTTCCACCAAGTAACACAGCAAAAATAGTCAGTCTAGGATTGCGACAAGATTTCCATAGTTTGCTTGCTGCCTTCCATGCATGGATGAGCAGGATCGAATCCCTGGGTGACAGTGCAAGCAACTATGACCAGTAGGACCGCACAAGGCGGTGGCGGAAGTTTCAAAGAGAGGAAACCTATAGGAGGGGTGAGTTGGTGTGACTCTGACTCATGGATGGCAGAGCGACCTGATGGACCGAAAAGTGGTTCAAACTCTGAGTCTCTCTCTCTCTCTGTGTATCGATTGATCTATCCATCCGTCTATCTGTCTATCTGTCTATCTGTCTGCCTATCTATTTATCTATCTGTGTATCTATATATCTATGCATCAATCTATGCATCTCTCTATGCATCTCTCTATGTATCTATCTATGTATCTCTTTATGTATCTATCTATGTATCTAACTATGTATCTATCTATGTATCTATCTATGTATCTATGTATCTAACTATGCATGTATCTATGTATCTGTCTATGTATGTATCTATCGATCTATCTACCTATCTATGCATCTACCTATGTATCTATGTATCTACCTATCCATGTCCATGTATGTATCTATCTATGCATCTATCTGTGTATCTATCTGTGTATCTGTGTATCTGTGTATCTGTGTATCTGTGTATCTATGTATCTATCTATCTATCTATCAATCTATCTATCTATCTATCTATCTACCTATCCATCTGATTATCTGATTATCTGACTATCTGATTAATTATCCATCTTTCTGTCTGTGTACCTATCCATTATCTATCTATCTGTCTATCTGCCTATCTGTCTATATATCTGTCTGGTCTGACTATCTATCTGTCTGTGTGTCTATCTATCTGCCTTCTGCCTATCTATCTGTCTATGTCTCTGTCTATCATCTACTGTATCTATCTGTCTATCATCTACTGTATCTAT
>Ga0126342_10016823_pt1 | contig 12703 bp, 13 predicted proteins | sample Cyp1metagenome_FD_92528 | JGI IMG/M metagenome (GOLD analysis project Ga0126342, IMG submission 92528) | Coral microbial communities from Lord Howe Island, Old Settlement Bay, Australia - Cyphastrea 1 metagenome | ecosystem: Host-associated > Invertebrates > Cnidaria > Coral ...
ATTGTAGTGATATCCCCTATGTTTCTTCGCTCCATCATAATCAATCCTTGCGATTATCGTCAGCTAAATCCACAAATTTCATGACTACCTAGACATCTAGACCCTCTGAATGCTTTGCATTGTTTCACCCCATAAGTTTCGTACTTGTATCATTTTTGGGTGGTATTTGATCAATATTATAATATTGAAGTCATGGAAGTGCCTGGAAGACAAACCAGAGAAATGGCTTGCTCAAGTTTGCTGAACACAAATAAAAGAGGTGTTCACGAATACTGCATTGGGCCTACACCTATTGCGTCTCGAGGGATCCTGAGGGTAAATTCACAAGGGCACATAAACCTTCCATTTGAATCCCTTTGAACCATTGCTCTGTTTCAGATGTTCCAAACAGACTGCTCTTTTTTTCGTGAATTCAGAATCGGCTAGTCATGTAGTAACCCCCCACCAGTTGTTTTCTTGTGAGGGATGTCCACTACTTCGAGCCAATCCCTGGAGGGAGTCGATACTCCCCATGCCACAGGTGACATTGCCCCTGGCGTGGGGTTCCCTCACTGTACCTTCCCAAGCTGGTCAGGTGACATGACAGAAATCGTTGGTCCTTGGATTGATATCACATAAAAGGATAGAACATGGAAAGCACCGGAAACTAGCAACCAAACACTGATAAGTTATACTGCTTGATTAATATGAACTATGTATCGTCTATATTATCATATATTATATATACATATATAATTGTATTTCTCCAATCATTATAATGTTGTATCCTGATTAGTAGCTAGGTTCGCTATTGTGCCAAAAAAATGCCAAATTATTCTGAACCCATGCATTGTTTGGTAGGCTCACTATTGTGGCAAGAAATCTTGCGAGACCATTGTTTTGACAAAAAAAAACAACATGTAATTACTGAGGCAGACTACAGGTACTACAAGTACTACAAATACCACAAGTTCATTGGCAAAAAAATAGTTTTTATTAGATTTCAATTGTAGCCAATTGAAATCCTTGCTTAAGTGCGGATGTTTTTTCCCTGGGGACCAACTTTTTGGAACCCGTGCCAAAAAAATCGAGGGTATAGCTATTGTTTTTTGGGGGGGCCTCACACTAATCAGGACGAAACATCAGACCCCATGTTTGATGGTTTACCCTCTGGTGAACTAACATAGCAATTGAAAATGGCCATTTATAGTGGATTTTCCCATTAAAAATGGTGATTTTCCATTGCTATGTTAGTTCACCAGAGGGTATATCCATCCTCCAATGTGGTCTTCCCATCCTCTCCGGCTCCACCTACCATGAAGTCTAGTGGGTTGTTGGTTCCATCTCGGCGCGGGGCCAACCATGGATGGTATCGTCCCATCGTCCCATCAGCCCGAAGTCGGGGGAGTTTCATGGCAAGCTGGATTGATCCGCCAATTTGGGCCCATGATCTTGTCATGGAAAATGCCATGTTCACTGGGTTCCATCTTGAATCTGGGTGGTGTATAGGTCAGGGTGCCCTCAGCAATGAAGAGAGTACAACAAGTGATAGGAATGGAACCATCCTGGAGATAGTTAAGGTGGTTTCCTGAAATGGAGGTACCCCCAAATCATCCATTTTCATAGGATTTACATTACCATCCATTTTAGGGTATCCACATTTATGGAAGCCCCTATTTCATGGCTATCACTTCGCCTTAGAATTAGCCCATACGCTCGATGCTGTTTCGACTGATTCATCAAAGTTCGCGCTCCACAGCTTGTATCAACGACACAAGCGGAGAAGCTGCATGCAACAGTTACCCTCTGGTAAACTAACATAACTATGGAAAATCACCATTATTAATGGGAAAACTCACTATTTCTATTGCCTTTTCAATAGCTTTTTGTATGTTTACCAGAGGGTACCAACACTTATCCCCAATCAAACATGGCAATGAACAAGTCCCATATGGTATTCACCAGCAATCAGTATGGACGATTTTCCCATTTTTCATCCCCAGCAATCCCTGAGTCAAGAAACCATCATGGGTCCCTTGTTGGTCGACACGACATGGCCAGCCTGAGGCTGGTAAATCATGGCTCGGATTTGGATGGGCTTTAGCAAAGCGAGGCCCAAATGGATCGGCTGTTGATGAGTCCATTTCAGAATTACACTGGCAAGAGACCCCAAACAGTGTGGGTAGGAAGTCAATGTATCAAATGTATCAGATACAAGCAACAGCAGCAACAGTAGCTATGGAACAGTGACAGAAAAAGACACACTGTTTGGGGAATTTTTGCACCCGTTGCTAATTGGGAGGTGAAGGCTTGAAAAAGCCCAGCAACCAAATCGCAGTTTCCAGAAAAATCAACCTACCGGGGTACCACTTAAAATAGATGGTTATAATATGTTATAATGGAAAATCCTAAAGAAAAATTGATGATTTGGGGGTACCATGGTCCAACATCCAGAGGCCATCAAAACCCAAGAGCCAGGTCCAGCCTGGCGTGGTACAAAGGAGTCCTGCAAACCGCTAGGGATATTCAAGCTGAGAATACTTGAAGTAACTGTATTTATATACATATACAAGATATTATGATATGTATACATACATATATATGGTTCTGACCCGTTATATGTATACATATGGTATTATTATACATATTATGTGTATATTATATAATATATATATTATATATATTATATAGTATATATTATATTATATATATATATACATTATATATATTATATTATGTATATATACATTATATATTATATATATATATAAATATCGTCATAATAGTTATAAATAATAGTAATAACAATAAACTAATAATAATGACCATGATAATAACAACAATGATAATGATAATAGTAATGACAATAAATAACACTATAAATTTTATAACAACGGTAATAGCAACAAGAGCAATACTAACCACAAAATGGAGGATCAACTTCAACGATACCATGGGACATAATGGGTACATGTAAGCAACCATAGTAGATATGAAATACGTGAAATTATCTGAAAAGGGGGAGCCCCACTTTATGGCCAATTTCAACATCAGTGGGAAAAATATCAGGTGTAAAACTTGAAACCACTGGAATTGGGGTATATGTGGGGTATATTTGGACAACCCATTTGGTTATTGGATACCAACATCCCATTTTCAGGGATGAAACCTGTCCTTAAATGTCTGTGAAAGCACGAAAGCGACAACTAGCCTTCCACCCCCAAAGTCAAAGATCGTGATTTCCATATGGCTCAAGTATGGCTGGTTATTTCCACCATAGCCATAGCCAAAGTCAGCTTTCCACTTGATTTATCTTCTGACTATGGCTCAGAATTCTCCTGGCCATGGACCCCTGGCTGGTCATGTTTACTGTATTTTACCATCCAGTCAGGGGCATACCCAGGTTGATTCAATTTCTTCACATCCCAATTCTTGATGATTATCTCAAACTTGCTGGCTACATCCCAATGTTGATTCGTTAAAGTCCTATACAATCCTCATGTCTTGCCGTTTCCGATGGTATTCATGTTTTTTTTGCCAGTGTTTGTGTAAATTCCCCATTGATGCATAGCTGAACCCATCCTGCGAAGCGCTGGGGTGAGCGTTCACCACCATTGGTTGCCCCAGGGGTGCCTGGCAGGTCTTTGAAGAATTCGGTCACCGTTTCACCAATGTGAAAAAAAAAATCGCATCTGTTGGGATATAATATAAATAATGATTTGTTTTATGGAATGTGTATGTTTTGATGTATGTACATACATATGATATGTATAGTAATTATATATAGCCAGCAGTATGATGTTTGGGTGTGCCCCAAAAATGGGGGATACCTCAGTGCACTGCTGCAACTTCAGTGCTAAACATGTCCATCTTCACTTGGAAAGTGATGACATCAACCATGAGATTTTGGGGTGCCCTATTTTCAGAAAAAACTCAAAACACAATCCAAGGGCTGACGAATTTTCTTACAGGAAACATGAAAAATTCGTGAAATTAATGTGTTACCACTTGCTGCTTGAAAAGCTTATGGGTACTTGTTGCGTGATCTTTGACTAGGAAGGAAGGTCATGTGTTCTATGCATGTTGACTCTCAGCAACACAATTTTGCCCTGCGGGAACCTAAGTGATGCATTTGCATTGCTCTGCCACATCCACAATTGTCGCTCCTGGATTTGCACTACAGATTGACAGTAACAGCTGTCCATCAGGCAAGACCACCGAAAGATGTTGGAGCTTAAGCTTCAGTTCACGCGCAATTTCTTGGTGAACTTCTTTTGCCAAGTCAGTTCCATGCACCTTCAAGCATAAGACCTCCTGCCCTGCCAAACTGGAGCATATCAGCAGGACAGCATCATCCTCAGGCTTCAAATCTAGCTGCAAAACGCGTCTCTCGGTACGGGGTGGTGCACAGTCGGGCACGTAGCGACAGCTGGCAGGGGCAAATGAAAAGAACTCACCCCATGATTTCAGAGATGGAATGTTGCATTGTCCGTTCTTGTTTGTCCCACAAGCTACAGCAGTACCATCACTTCGGAGCAGGACTGTGTGATGCCCACCGGCAGAAACTTGGGTGTAGGAAACCCCCTCATCTAAAGGTGGAATGTCGCATTGCCCAAAGCGATTGCTTCCACATGCCACCGCCGTGCCATCACTTCGAAGCAGCACTGTATAATCATTGCCTGCAGAAACTTGGGTGTAGCACACTCCCTCATCTAGAGGTGGAATCGTGCCGTAAGGGTTGTATCCCCCGCAAGTAGCATAAGCAACCGCGCTGCCATCACTTCGGAGAAGCACCGCATGATGCTGGCCTGCAGAAACCTGAGTGTAAGATACACCCTCCTCCAAAGGAGGCATGTCGCATTGTCTATATCTCGCTGAGAGACTGGAGTCGCAAGCCACGGCACGGCCATCCCTACGGAGAAGAATCGCATAGTCTTCACCCGCAGAGACCTGAGTGTACGTCATCCCCTCCTCCAAGGGTGGGATAATGAGGCGTTCTTCAAAGATATCACATCCACAGGCAACAGCACAGCCATCACTTCTGAGAAGCACTGTATGAAATGTGCCTACAGATACCTGTGTGTAGGACATTCCTTCTGGCAAAAATAGAAGGTTGCATTGCCCGTTCTTATTTGTCCCACAAGCTACAGCAGTACCATCGCTTCGGAGCAGCACTGTATGATCCCCGCCAGCAGAAACTTGGGTGTAGGACACTCCTTTATCCAGTGGCGGGATGTTGCACTTTCCAAAGCGATTGCTCCCACATGCCACAGCTGTGCCATCACTTCGAAGCAGCACAGTGTGTTGCAAACCTGAAGAAACCATTGCCAAGGGCTCCAATGTGAAATGTCAGAAGCATTGGGCCACAAATTCCGACCGGCTGTCGTCTCAATTTCTGTTGACCCCCATTGACCATTGAGTTTTTTCCCGGCAGAAAGTCAGACTTGTGCACCCCAGATACAAGTAGAATCACCAGACTTGACCGTTTCCCCGTTTCCGGTGCAATGAACTTGATACTTGATACAAAAAATATCTAAAGATCTGGGGTGATTTTTTGTATCCAATGGATCTTTGGATACAAAAAATATCTTAATATACAGCTGTATGTTTTAGTCTCTGGGGTGATTTTTATCATTCCCAATGGTTGATCCCCACGGTTTCTGCTTGGTGTCTACTCTCCAGAAATATCATTGATGTTTACATTTACTACAAGTCTCCCAAAACCAACCAGAAATCCTAAAAAAGTCTTCATTATCCTGTGACCCAATCAGATAAATGTCGGTTTCAATGTATTCCAGTTTTACATATCTATAAGATATCCAGAGGATACTTCAGGATACTTATGATTTATAGGATATATGATATATTATATATTTGAGTATGTTCAATGGCTCAATGGCGATTCCCCATCTGCCGGCCTGCATCGCCTCATCCCACTCCGCGCGTGACAAAACGCCATCGTGGTTGGTGTCGATGCGATCAAACTGATCCTGGAAAAAATGGGTTCCATATAAAAAAAATATAGTGTTTTATATATGGCAGTGTGTCAAAACCTTGTACCCCTGGTGAACATCAAAATAGCTGGTAAATGGATGTTCATTCCCCTAAAAATGGTATTAATAGGTATTGATCCATACCCATATTACATTATATTACCCTCTGGTAAATTAACATAGCTATTGAAAATGGTCACTTAGAGTGGATTTTCCCACTGAAAATGGTGATTTTCCGTAGTTATGTTAGCTTACCAGAGGGTACCAACAAAATATATCACCTCCATATAAAAATATTGTGTTTCTCCAAATATATGATGGGATATCACCAACAACATGATGATCATGATGTTAGGGCTTCTCCAAAGGTGGATACCCATGGATACCAAGTTTTTTTAGTTGATGATGGTTGACCAGTGGATTTGGGGTATCGCGAATTTTCGGCCAAAGCCAGATGGCAAAAATCATGCCTTCCTGCCAGCATCAAACAGACCCATCCTGTGGTAGTGGTCCTATGACTTGAAGATTATGTTTTTCCTCCAAATGTTGACCCCTAATGTATCATACTGTATCCATCTGTATCCCCGAAAAACATCTGGGAAGCACTGAAGCCACCAGCTGCTCACCAGCTTTTTATCCGTACCCCAAGATGTCTGGCTCCAACAGCTCTGGCATCAGCTGTTGCAGCACTTCCTCCACCAAAGCGATGTTCGGATTGCCCGGCTGCAGACCAACCTGGAGCATCTGACGGATGGCGTTGGTCCTGCGACTCTGAGTTTCCTGGAGGAAGGCGGTTTTGCATTGATAGGGGTAGCACAGCAGCATGGCAAGGACCGGCCGTTGTCGATGGCGTTCTGTCGTGTCATTCCAATCCTGCAGGCTTTGGAACAGGAGTGGCAGGATGCCATGCTGCAGGGCGATCATTCGGAAAGCCTGCCTGATGGTTATGAGCTCCAGGCAGACTAGCAGAATGTGCTGACGATAGCCTGTGGCGCGCCAGCAAACATCGATCAGCTTCGGGATGCAGTCGTGCTCACAAGCTTGGGTCACAAAGTCTTGTCCCGCAGCCAGCAGACGCACCAGTGCAGCAGCAGCCACGTGTTTCATCTCATCACGCTCGTGCGCCAGAAATTTCAACACGTCTGGGATGACAACCTTCAACTGGTTTGCGTCGCTTCCGTTGGCCAGAGTGCCCAGACAACCAATGGCTCTCACAGCTTCTCGTTGGTTCGGATAGCATCCGAACTGGGCAATTGAGATGATTGTAGGGATCACATTGGTGCTGGAGAAATTGAAGGAATCCCCTGCATTTGCCCATTCCCCAGCGTCTGCGATGGCCTTCAGGGCCATTTGCTGCACTGGAGCTGAAGTTTTCTGAACCAGCTGCACCAACAACTCAGTAGCACCCACCTCTGCCAGCAAGTGATGGACGGTACTGTAGCATCCACCGACCAACTGAGCCATGGCTGAGGCAGTCGACATCGAAGCCCAGGGTGCTGGGGTCGCCAGGCCGGCGGCCAAGAAACGGACCAGGTAGTCTCGGTTTATAAACTCTTCCAACTCATATGCATGTAAAAGAACCGCAAGCGCCCACGCGGCGCGGCATCGATCTTCCTCAGCCCATGCGCGAAAGCCGCGAAGGCGCGAAGCTGCTCCTTCCACCACGGTGCCCTTGGCGGTTGCGCGGTGGAGCCTGAATCCCAAGCTTTCCAGCTTCCACTCGAGGATATCCTCACGTGCCCCCACGCCCGGAGGCGCACTTTCGAAGTCAAAAAGAATTGAACATCGAGGCCACTGCAGTTGATAGAAGTGGAGATTAGCAGCCGCCAACGCAGTGAGCTCCAGGACCGACAATGGAGACCGGTCAAAAGAGGTCAAGACCAACGACAAGATCTCTTCGCAGGATGTCTTCGTGCCGGGCCAGGCGTCCGTCACGACATCTGGCTGTGATATGTAGCTACCCATGTGTGGTGGGGAATCCTGTCCACCACCAAATCAACATGGCGCGATAGTAGTGTGAATTTGAATTTTCCCTATTTGTAGCATCCAATCATTATGGAAGAATCAACCAGCTGTTGTGAATCCTGGGTCCACGTGATGAAGAAAGTTCATCTGACATCTGATGCCCCTAGAATAGCAACTACCATTGCACGGCTAAGACCACGGTTTTGATAGGTGCCAGGTCACCGCCAAGAATCAACCTTTAACATAGAGATATGGATTGAATTGAATTAATTAATTAGAACAATGGAACAGTTGGAGTAACCCCCAAAACAAATCAAAAAGTCAATTCCTATACTACTAAAAGAGTGATAATATGTACGCGTCTATCTTTTGGAGGTTGCCATACACTGGAATGTCGAAACTCTGACTCCCATGTCCATATTGAGTCAACGACCTTTCCGATTTCTGCTGGGTCACAGTCGACATGTCGATCCCATTTTGAGGCAAAGATGGCTACAATGCCTCTGCATGACAGCGGCGGGATTCGGTGCTGGTTTTTCCCATCTTTTCTGGGACCCAAGATCTTCTCAAATATCCGCGAAACCACAAAGTTTTTCAAAGTTCCAATCACAAAGTTTTGGTGACTATTGGGTCGCCCAGATGATCTTTATAAATATTGGTTTATAGTGTCGAGTCTATCTGGTGGTGCCATGCCAATCCCACACTCCAAGACTCTATGACTTTCACCAGAGATGTGTAGGTGCCATGGCTTCACTTGAATCTACCACAGATTCTGGGAGGACCATTATTGACAGACCTTAATTGGTTTGGTCACTGACATTCACTCACCAACTATCTATTTATTGATTTGATTAATTGCTTGATTTGTTTATTGATCTATGTTTCAATATTGTTCTATCTATCTATCCATCCATCCATCCATCCATCCATCCATCTATCCATCTATCTATCTATGGCATAATTCACAAGGTGACTCTTACGCACAAAAACACCGTTTTTGCACCGTTTTTGCATTGGGAATTACATGGAAATGAATTCAATCCAAGAACTCTTGAGTCGCGCCCTGGCCTTACAAGCTTATCGCACTCTTTGGCGTGAGAAATATGTCCTTGAAAGTGAAGGCTGGCCTAAAAATCCGAAAAAACTCTCCATAAAAATTCGGTCTCAACCTCCAGCCATGAAAAATCGTCCGTTGTCCCACTCCCGTCACCGGTCCCAGGCGGCCGCTCGGCAAGGTGCGCAGGGGCCAGCCTGGGGAGATCATGGTGGTGGGAAATTGGAAATCCTATATATCCCCTATATAGTGGTGGGGATATCATGGAAATCCTATGATGCTGGGTACCTATCTATGGTTAACCTATATATATATATTAGAGATTAGATATATTCGATGGTGCTAGCGTGCGAAAAATGATCGTAGGAATCCCTATGGAAAAACGATTTTAATCATGTTTGGTTGATGGATGTTGATGGTGTTTTCACAAACTATGAATGGATGGCTCTAATCACTATCTATGGTTAAGTATGATTAATGTTTGACATCATCTTAACTATTATCAATATGTTGATAGTTGACAAACTATCCATTACGTCAACTATAGTTAATGGATGTTAATGAATGTTTGTGGTGTTTGTAAAGCACCAAGCATAGCTAACTGATTTGTTTGGCAGTTGGAGGATCATCCCATGGATCATTTTTGTGGTTAGTAAATGGGCTTAGTTCACCCAGTTATAAATGAGATAACCCACGAACCAGGACGACTAGTAACCAGGTAAAAATTAATCACGGATCCTAAGTGAGATGATCCAAGTGGGGATTTTTTAATGGGAATATAATGAAGATTGAATCATATCGACAAATATCAACAGTGGGGATTTTGCATGGGACTCAATGGGGTGTTGTTTCGCATCAGCCCTGTTTGATTAATTACCCTGCTTCAGATCCGCCCTGGAAGTGGCCTTGGCCTCAAAATGGCTTTTACTAACAGGATACCCTCTGGTCAACTGTCCCATAACTATGGAAAATCACCATGCTATTAATGAGTAAATCGACTATTTCTATGACCATTTTCTATGTCGCAAACTGTCGGTTTACCAGAGGGTACCCCCAAAATCCATGGTTCATCATTCTCCCAATTTCTCAATGGCAACTTGGGGGTATCCCATCCGTTTTTGGGGGGTCCAAACCCATCATATCCCATGAAATGGTTGGTTGTCTCCCCGACTTTTGGATGCTGAAAAACAGATTTTTGAGATGTTATAAAGATCAAACAAAATGAATCCAAACCCCTACAGTATATAGAAATCATTTTAGTTGGTTTACCCTCTGGTAAACTAACATAGCTATAGAAAATCACCATTTTGAATAGGTAAATCAATTATAAATGGGGTATTTTCAATAGCTATGTTAAATTACCAGAGAGTAAGTGGAAATTTCTGGACATCTTCCCCACAGAAATGGCCGGAATGAATCGAACACCCATCGAGACCTGCGGAGCTGTCAGAGCCCTCGCAGGTGCCTCGGTCTGTTAAAAAGTCGTTGTTTTGGAGTTCGCCCGCTGTAAATTGAGGATTTCATTCCCAAGAAAAATGATGTTTCAACATGGTTTGACTGGATACATGAAATGTCATGAAATTATCTAAAATTGCGTGCGTCGGAAAATGGGTTTTGACCCCAATTTATGGCCATGAAAATAAGGAAAATATGAGAAAATGACTATTAATTAGTGGATTTGAGGGCATCCTATTTTCAGGAAAGCCCAAACGATGAACAATACGAGTCGAAACGTGCACAAAGAAATGGTTCTTTTGCTAAAAATAATGGTTTTAAAAATTGCCCTGATAGGAACCAAACAGGCACTGCATGTTGAATTTCAGAGGGGGATATATCGCAATAAACTGCATGCCTTTCACGGAAAAATGCTCCAGATAAAGTTGTACGTTTGGGGTGAGGCAAACCATGGGGCTTGGCAGAGTCTCAGACACAAACGACAATCCGCGTTTGTTGTAATCGGCTTCCTACCGAATGTTGTTGGTCACATCTACATGTGTGTATATGTATATACATATACATACATATACATATACATGCATATGTGTGTAAATACACATGTAGATGTGTATATATATATACATACATACATACATACAATCATATACATAACCATACATGTACAATCATATTTTATATAAAGTATTATGTACCTATACATATACATATACATATACATATACATATACATATACATATACATATACATGTACATATACATATACATATATATATATATATATATACGGTAATATACGGTAACTACATTTAAATATACCAAGAACATTCACATCATGCTTCGCATCTCCAAATCCCATCACTGGGGGCGTCCCGACCACCATGGGTCGCACGGCAGCACTCGAGCTGGCCTGGCATGGCTTGGGAAGTTGAAGTACCCCAAGAATGGAGATGTGGCATGCGAATGGGATTTTGCTGGGATTTCATGGTGTTTTTTCATGTTTTTCTATGTTTTGTTTTTTTTTATAATAGGGCGAATCATGCTATGGGTTCAAAATCATTGGGCCCGTTGGCGACCTCCATTCACGGAGTTCCCACGTTTGATGACACCGTTACGGGTACATGAGGAATCAAGAAATGTCGACGATCTCGAATCTAACCAACTGTTCCAAATCATCCAAGTTGACTCCCCAATTTTCACAAGACCCATGTGACCTCAAAAATCTGATGCCATCCATCCACAGGGGATCATGAATCCACCGGGGATGGAAAGGAGCCATCATCTAGTCATGTGGATAGTGAACTCTACGGCTATGTCCATATGTACCCAAAAGGTAATTTCACAAAGCTATGGAAAATGGACCCTTTACAGAGGCTAAAAATGATCATTTACGGTTCAAAAATGTCCAGTTTGCCCAACGTTAAATTATCAGAGGGTATCCCATTAATATCCCCGTTTTGGTATAAAATGCCCATTGATCGTCAAAATCCCATTAAATCCTATAAAATCCCATAAAATCCCATAATATGTTATCCTATATCTTCCAGTGTTCATCCAATCCCAACGAGTCTTTTTGCCTTTGCCAATGGGCGAACCTGCTCCTGCGGTGCAGCCATGTAGCCTGGTGTATGGCGAACGTGGAAAGATATGGATGTGTCCAAGAGTCTATAGTTGGAAAGTATACATGTTTGGAAATCTCTATAGTTGAAAAGTGTATATGTTGACTTGTCTTGAAGCGTGCCGAACATCAAGTGAAGACAAGATTATATATATAAATAAACCTCACCATCCTAAGTTCAGGTTCTTTGAACAAGTGTTTTTTTGGCGGATTCTGGTTGAAAACCACTGCCCCCAGGCCTTGTGAAGAGCCAGCAACATATCGGTACCTGCGCCCAGTGAAGCTTGAAAAGGACAAGCGACTCAAATCGACACTTGAGACTGCTGCCATACCTCACAAACCATCCTACAAAGTCGCTTCCAAAAATAAACATCCCAAAACCAACATGTTGGAACATCCTGACTGGTTGATGGTTTTGACCATCTTGAAAAATATTAGTCAATGGGAAGGATTATCCCCAATAGTTTATGGAAAAATAAATTCATGTTCCAAACCACCAACCAGCTGAACATTTTGTTCGGACCGGGACCCGAAAAAAAAAAAAAAAAACTCCCGTCGCTCACGCGGGGGGGGGGGCCCCCACTGGGGCGGCAGGGGGCTGCGGCGGCAGGTGAGGGGGTATGGCATTTATGGGGGGG
>Ga0126342_10016824_pt1 | contig 12702 bp, 9 predicted proteins | sample Cyp1metagenome_FD_92528 | JGI IMG/M metagenome (GOLD analysis project Ga0126342, IMG submission 92528) | Coral microbial communities from Lord Howe Island, Old Settlement Bay, Australia - Cyphastrea 1 metagenome | ecosystem: Host-associated > Invertebrates > Cnidaria > Coral ...
AATGTTACTTACAATGGGGGTGAACCACAAATCCGCTAAGCACTCAGCTCTTTTGAACCAACGCTACAGAGTAGTACGATGATATGTACACTACATGGTTTTACTGCAGGAGTTTTTACACAAGTGAAGATAAATGAAGCTAATGAAGCCGTGAAACCCTGAAAATGTATGAAAATGTGCCAACACCACCTGGAGAATATTCTGTCCCATGTGGACCCTGCGGAGAGCTGAGGATCAAAGGGACTTACCCAAACCTGTTGGTGCTCGATGATGTCTGGACAAGGTCTGCAACCTGCAGGTGCCAAGGATTTTCAGCATATGAAAAATGCACTTCGAAGCGTGTTTCACTTTAATTATGCATCTTTATGCCTCCATTCCATATTGGGACTCGTACCTGCAGATGTGTGACACACATGGCGCAAGTTGAAAAAGATAGAACAACATGAAAAAGGTATAAAAAGGGATAAAAAGGGAATTCTTACAGTAGCTTTGGCAAATGTTGAGCCACCTCGGCATCGTTGAAGTCGCGGCTGCAAGCGACAGGACAGGCAAACTACTTGCCGAGTGTATGCTAGCTTAAAACTGCCACCAGAGTATGCGTCCTCGGCTTCCCAACAGTCTGGAATGAAAGCACGCAGCAACAACAAAACAGGCTCAAAGATCTCAAAGAGCAATTTAGACATTTCAGATGCAAAAATGATTACGTGGAGATGCAGAGATTTTTAGTTCCGTTTTTTTTTTGGAAGCAAAGCGGCTTCTAAATCAACGTGGTGTAGCAGCTCCAAGCTTTCAGTGACTGGCAGGGCATCTGAGCTGGTCTCATATTTTCGGAGCAGCTCCATGCCACCTGTGTCATACCTGAGGCAAACATGTAAGGAAAACATAGGAAAACAGTCAAATGAAATCAATTAGGAAAAATATGCATCATCACGAAACAGGATTGATATGCAGTACCTTAGTGCCCAAGTGGATACAGCAGCTGGGTGGCAAGGGGCACATTGAAAGTGATGGGCTGGCCACATACGGGCCCACTGGTCCACCCAAATTTGCATGCAAAGTCTTCGATTTCTTTGCTGCGGCTGCGATCTCACGAGTGATTGTTTCCCTATGGAAAGGAAGACACAAGCAAAACTCGAGCACACACCTGTTTACTATGCCAGTCACAGCTGCAAATGAGCACTGTTCGCCGAAGGAACAGCAGGATTTTCACCGGATCCTCAAGGATTTCATAAGCATCTCTGAGCTTTTGAAAGCGCGCAGAGTCCTAACTGGCATGCAGCATGAAAGACAAGACACTCCAAGCTAATCCAAATTTCCCAGCTGAAAAAACGACAAACTCAAATAATGACCAAGGCCGTTTTATTCTCACACCCATGTTCCATCATGCTCCTGTTCTGTACTGTGGAACCCGTTGACAAGAGGCTGATCCAGATTCTGCATTTTTTTGATGGAAGATTCCAAGGATTTGAAGAACGACAAGCAAAGCAAGCAAGCACACTGACTCAAATTTACAACCGAGAATCACGGGTCTTGTCAGGATGATGCTTCACAGACAAATCGCGATATCTCCTCCCAAAAGGATCGAAAGGACAATTGTGGTCTTCTTATATCAGCTATTCTATTCTGCCAGCAAGGGCAAGCATTGGCCTGCTGTAAATTCATGTATATAAATTCGATTGGACTGTGGTTTCCCAACCATGAAGGCCGGGCTCTTGCAAAAAGGAGTGCGGGTCGGACTGTTCATGTTCAGCATGTTGCAATATTATGCAATATGTTGAATGTTTGTCCTGGCAAACATAAACCTGAAGCTCTCATTGCAGCATGGGACTTGTCGTGTGGTTGGCATGTGCAGCACTTTGCGGTAAGATGTCTGTTCATGTTTTTGTTGTTCTTCTTTTCTGCCACTTGCTAGGGTTTGAGTTTGATGTTTTCATCATGAACAAGCGAAAATCAAAACCTGATTGATAGGCACATATAGGCACCAACGCTACAAAAAGAAACCAAAGCAAAAGAAGCCAAGGAGCCAAGCCAAGAAGCCAAAAGCAAAAACATGACAAAAATCACAGAAGCTTCCATACTGCTTACTCCGACAAATGTGAATGTTTGATAATGTTTGGATGTTCAAGTACTCGGCGACTTTAGTTACTTTTGGACCGTAGAGGTGAACAAAAATGCCCTGCCAATGAAGTAATAATCTGCTGGTGCCAAACTATTCCCTCTACCCGCCTTTTCAAACGCTGTCGGTCTATCCCCGCATCAGTGCCATCATCTTCCATCTCTAGGGCTTGCAGCAGCTCTGCTATTGTCCCCGGCAATGGTCTGGCCGCCTTGTTGTAGCCTGACCGTGTTGAAACCAAAATCTAAATAAGTAGAGGTAGAGAAGGGTTGAACAGCTAACACATGATACCTCGAACTGGCACTCCCCAACCCGCTAGACTCCTAGACCAACAGCAGCAGCAATAGCATGCAGGGGATATCAGGGGATAGAGGGGGCCCACGCCGCCCAACTTGGACAAGAACTATGGCTTAATCGATCCAATGAGAAGTTAGTTCCGAGAAAATCCATCATCGGTCTATCACTGTCCCTCGCCGTAGTTCGCCGTCCTTCGCAACGGAGAAGGTCATGCAGGCTTCTGAGGCCATCACCTCGTAACACATCTAAAAATCTAAAAATATCTAACACATTCTAAAATATACACAGTCAGTCACAGCAGCTAAAAACTGTTCATGCTGCTCATGCTGCTCCATCTGACCATCTTTCATCATCTTTCATCATCTTTTATCATCTTTCATCATATTTCATCTTGCAGTGAACTAGCTACTAGGCAAGCCAAAGCAGCAACCATGGATGTTTTCAAAAGATATGTACGTGCCGTATTATGCCAAATGCGTAGATGCACACATACACACACGCACACACACATATATATAGAGACTATATTATATAGATAGTATATTATATTAAATTATATTATATTATATTATATTATATTGTATTATATTGTATTATATTATGTTATATTATATTATATCATATATATTATATCATATTATATCATATTATATCATATTATATCATATTATATCATATTATATCATATTATACATTATTATACCATATTATGTTATATTATAGTATAGTATGTTATAGCATATTATATTTTATGATATTATATTAAACATAATTACTGTACATTCATTATTATACATTTGAATCTACTTTGATGGATCATGACAATGAACTGGCACCATGAACTTCTGCTTAGGTCCAAAGCCAAGGCTCTTCTATCTCCAACCAAGTCATGACCAAACATATGGGTCCAAATTGAGCCAAGACTTTTATCTTGTAGAAACCCAACAAAAACAAAACTAAGAAATTCAAGGACTCTACTTGGACTCTACTTGGACTCTACTTAGGACTCCAAGTCGGACAGCCTGAAGCGAGAGAAGCGAGACCGAGGCAAGGCACGCCATCCGCTGGGCCACTGCTTCGTTGCGTCCTGAGTCGTCTTGAACTCCCAAGGCTCAGGCCGAGGCCCAGAAGCCTGTGAACACATAGACCACCAGTAAATCCTTTTTAAGACACCTTAAAACGTGGTGTAATTTATATATATATATATATATGTGCGTATTTATATTTATATACTTATATCTATATAATTCTATATATATATACAGGATACCATATAAATCTACATAATATCTGATAAATATTGTCCGATACAATACGAAACCGTGTTTAATCTGGTTTCATCGGGTTTTGTCTGATATTCAGTGCGTTACTATAGCACATGGCTATAACACATAGGTTGTGATGTGCTGATGTGCCTGACAACTCGGACCTCGGAAGTATTCCTATAACAATTCAGTTGGAAACCACATGCCAGAGGATTTGCTCGCAAAGAGTTCCCATATCACATGAGTAGGCTTGGAATGGCTTGGAGCCTTGGGAACACCACAAAAGCCAGAGCTCCACTGCTCCACCTTCTGATTTACATTGATTTACCCCAAAATCTTGCGTCCATGTTACATCACTTGTCCATGCGCAAAGGCTGGCCGCATCCACTGCCACAAGAAACACAATGGCTGTGCCAATATTTCTGAGTGGGCACATGGCTATCAAGCCTTTGCAAAGAGACACGGAACGGCAAACATCTTATGCGGAGATTGTTGTGGGAAGCTTGATTGACACAGCCTCCGGGTGTATGCACGTGTCAGGTCAAGGAAACTCATCCAGACCGGAAGCTATGGTAATGGGGAGTCAGTGACATACCAAGAGAAAATCTGCAAAGCTGCAGTGGTGCAAGCAAACCACCTTGGGGCTGAACATGTCCCACTTCCTGTCAGAGCTACATGTGAACGAATGTGGTTCATGAGGTGCATCCAAGCATATTCCAACCGTTGGATTCCAACCCATTGGCTTGCTTGCAGCGGGTTTTTTATGCAACAATTTGAGACGCCAATTGTCTGCATCTGCCTATGGCTAGCCGTCCATTTCAGGTTCGCTCTGGCTCCCAGTGCGTGCCTGTCAAAATGCGCTCACGGCCAAGGCGGATTGTCATTACGAGTACCATGAACTTGTAGCATCTTGTAGCGCTTGTGGCCAGCATTCATTGTATTCCAACTTTTTTCCTCACCTGCCAGGTGAGGGCCTCTAGACTCTAGATTTATGAGAACTGCTTTCTCCTTCCCCTCCTTCCTCCTTCTCCTCCGGCACTGCCGGACCTCAACCGCGAGCGCCCGATCTAAGCGGGCGCTGCTGAATAGAATGTCTGGATACTCGAAGAAATCATGTCAGAATAGTGCTTCAGGGTGGGGATCACTCGAAGAAAGTATTTTTTTGGGTTCCTTCGGATTAAGAACTTCCGAGACCTTCCCCAAGACTGCGAAAGGCAATACCTTTATCCAGAATGCACCCCCGACTTGCTTTTGCGGTCTGATTCCATGATTGCTAGACATCCAGAGCTTCCCACATTTTCACACAACGGTCTTAGTTTGGAGGACTTCGATGCAAGATGGGAAGGGAGAATTACTCACCTTCACTGTGCATGATAACTTCTCACAGTTCTGCCCGATAGACAGGCCGGACCAAATAAAACTTTCATGACTGGAGCAGACTGCTTGGTCGTCGCAATTTGGATGGTTCTGGTGTACTTGAGGGTGCGCTGCTGAAAATGCATTGCACATCTCCCTGGTTGATTTTGGCAAATGAGAAGTTCAAACAAACATAGTGAAACTAAAACAAAGCAAGCAACACTAGGTCTTGGAATTCACCGCCGTATATAGATCAAGCAAGCAAAGATAGGTGCACCGGAGTGAATAACATTCAATATGTTCAATAAAACAAGGTCTATTCATCAGGTTACATCAGCATCTGAGCATGACCAAGCAGCCCATCCCGCACGAGCGAACTCCAAAGTCCTTTGGACCTGCCCGCTCGCACAGATGTCTACTGTCAAATCTGTCAAGACTGGAATGCATCTCGAAATGCCTGCATCATCTGCATCCGTCTTGGGATATGGGGATGGGTCAAGACCCTATCCCCCTGGTGAACATCAAAATAGCTGGTAAATGGATGTTCATCCCCCTAAAAATGGTATGTATAGGTATTGATCCATAGCCATATGGGTCTCTGATGGTCTCTGAACTTCCTACTGTGAGCACTGTCGAATATTGTCAAACAAATTGTACTAGTAACCAGGAGGTTCAAGGATTTGGGGATGCCATTATTGTCCAGAAGCAGCGAGATGCTAGGCCGAAAGGAAAACATGCAATCCCAATCATTCCCAAAGAACTGCGCTTGCTACAAAATGCTACAAAAGCTTGTGCTAAAAGCTTTTGCTGCTGAAAGCTCCAACTGGTCCAACTGGTCCAAATGGCTCGTGGCTTTGCCACGGCCCTGGCGCAAAACTCCAAAAAAAGTGACATAAAGTGACTCCGTATGACTCGGTGAGTTCACCACTCTGATGGCTTCCAGACTACGACTAAGAAATCTATAGAAATCTAAGAATGCAAATCATGCGAATAGAGTCTGAGTGCGTGAGATGCGTGAGTACCTCACTTTTTCTTTCGACCTGTCAAGGACCTGAGCATCTCAAGCGACAGCAATACCTCTGCAAACAGTGATGCAAACGTACGCAAACGAACGGTGGAGAATGATGGAGATTGAATATGGAAACGAGACATTGCCAGTGCCAAAGCTAGTCACACGTGCTCGTTGTTGGTGCTCCTCCAAAACAATATGATACACCAAACAGTGGCCGGCAAGCTACCTGTAACATCTTCTAACATCGCATGCATGTTTTTATTTCAAGACTTGAAGGGAAACATGGATAATTAAACATTTAGCTTTCTCATCTGATATCTGCCCAAGAGACGCGATCTTCTTCTGCATTTCGCGCTTTATCATCTGGCGGTCCAACCGTGATCCACGTCCCCATCCATCGATTTTGTTTGGTGTCATTGATGAATCATGATGAATCGAGTTTTCAAGACTCGAGCTCTCGGTGAACAAACAACTTGGAGCTACAAAGGGCCGGTGACAAAATGGCTTCTGCTTTCCGGATCCTTGATTTCTCATGTTCTCTCTGCTTCCCTATTCCTGACTAATCAGATGTATGTGAGCAAAATTCAGTGGATGTATGTGAGCATGGTTCTCCAACCGCCTCTGGATGATTGAAATGACTGAAATCATGAAGGTGACATTCAAGGTGACATTCAAGGTGTCCTTCAAGTTTGCTTTGCGATGGGCTCAGCCGCACTCAGCCTGTTGGACGAACTTCTTCAACTCTGGCCGCTGCCGGAGCAGGGCGGCAAACTCCTCACAAGCGACACTCCAAGGGTCAGGTCAGGTCATCCTTTCTGATCCTTTCTGATCCTTTCTGCATTTTCATCCTCTTGTGACAACTTGTGATTGTGTTACTTCCTTGATCTTGCCAAATGGACCAAGCGAACTCCCACCTTCCCAAAACAAATCCTCTGCCCATGTCCGTCCCATGTCCTTGCCGGGTATGAGCTTGTTAAAGTCCTTGCCACAAATTCACAGCTGTGCAAATGCAAAAGACTTTCCTGAATGGGCGCTTTGCCTTGCGGATCAAAAAGCGCGACCAGCAGTATGCAGTGTTGGGTTGTGCACTGTCGTGTTACATCATGGCATGTCTTCGGGCCACTTGGCCGCCACATCAACCTAATGCTCCTAACAACGGTCACCTGACATTCCTTGAAAGTCAAATCGAGCATGTGGAAAAAAAAACAGGGCAAGAAATCCAACAAACATGTTGAACAAATTTGAGCAATGCATCCAATTGAATTCAGAGCCTTGCGCTGCCGCTTTACAGTTTTAATATTCTGTCGCCGATACAGACTATGCCAACACCAAAAAATACTACTCCTGAATTTCTTGGCAGGCTAGTCATTTGTCAGATATCATCTGGGAAACTCTCCTTGTCCATCTGTTTCTGCTCCGCCGCACTCTGCCATTCCTACGCTTTCTCGTGGGCACACCAGGAAAGTGACTTCAATCAGAATATATCAGAATATAATATGCTATACGGTTTGCTACGGTATGCTACCATCACGTATTATGCTAAATAACGCGGCTGGCAGAATGGGGCCGCTTGAACCCAGGAACTTATCTGCTGTGTCGAAATCCCTCTAGACATGTCCAGACTTCTCGTCTCTATGATGGATCGTGATGGCACATGTCGAGATCCTTTCAACGCTTCAAGGTCTATACTTTGCACCTACTGCGCTGCAAAATCGGCAGATTTCCACACGGCAGCTCTCAAAGTATCCTCCATGTCCAGCGTGATTTGCCACATGTCCTGTTGGGGCGAGGTGTCAATACCAACCAGTCCTGTCACACTACAACTACAGTGACTATATATACAGCATGACTCACAAACTCACCTCCGCGTGAGGTCGCTCTGCATTTGTGCCAAGATGCATCGACTGGCTCGGTGAGGATATAATTCTTCACGCCCTGTCTAGACACTAGACACACTTTTTGCGAAAAGGAATGAACAGCTACACTCACGGAAGATCTTCATACATCTTCATACTAAGTACAGTATTTTGCAGTTGCAACGCATGTAAAAAAAACGAAACAAACATCTTTCTCTGGGCCTTTTTGACCTTTTTGCTGCACTAGCTGGCTCTATCCCGGCCTCTTTGTCGCCAGAAGCAACCATCCTGCCGCAGGCTGCCACAAACTGCCACTCTTCCATGCTTCTGCTAAGCATTACAGGATACATTGATAACCATTGTTACATATATCATATACTTGAGAGGGGGAACACGAAAGGTAGGTGATCAAGAAGGGGAAACAAAACCTCTCTGTGTAAAAACTGGTTGCGTGGCGTGTAAAAGTGTGCTGTGTGCACAAGTTTCTGTGTGCAATTCGTCTTCCGTGTAAAGGTATCTGTGTATAAAAACGTCTGTATGTATATAAAACATTGTAAAACGCTGTTGTGCGTAAAACCTTCTGTGCGTAAGACTTCTGTGCGGAGAACTTTCTGTGTAAAAAACCATCTGTCTGTAATAATTCTTGTGCATTTAAAGAATCTGTCCGTAAAGGCTTCTGTGCGGAAGAGTTGCTGCTGTGTAAAAACTGTTCTGGGATGTTCTGGGTAAAGTTTCTGCGTGCAAAACAAATGGCGTGTATTTTTTTGTGCAGCCTGTGTGTACGATTTTCTCAGTGTCTATTTTTTTCGGTGCCAAACAAATTGTGTGTAAAAAATGTTCTGTGCAAAGGCTTCTCTGTGGCAAAGGTTCTGTGTGTAAAAATGCCTACGTGCCTTTCTTTATGTGCGCAAAAGCCTCTTTGTATAAAAGCATCGATATGTTAAAACATCCTTCTTTGTGTAAAAACCTCTGTGTGTAAAGGTGTCTGTGTACAAAAGTTTCTCTGTGCACAAACCTCTCTGTGTAAGAATACCTGCGCGTAAAAGCTGCTCTGTGTAGTGTAGAGGCTTCTGTGCGTAACGTCGTCTGGCTGTAGATACCTGGAACACCGTAAAGGCCTTGTACCACTTCTAATCAAGAAACGAATGCAAAACCCTCCGCACAATTCTGCAACAGCTTCAGACACCGTGTTCCCTCGCAACAAGCATCAAAATAACAATCATTATGATCTGTTCATCTTCTTCATATCGAGTTCTCTGTCTGTAAAATGATTTTAATTTATTTAAGATTATTTAAGGATTCATTTATACTAATCTCATAGATAATAGTTCACGTTTATTTCACATATGACATATTCTAGTTATTTATTTGATAGAGCTGATAGTCATACACATAGTCATACACATAGTCATACACATAGTCATACACATATGATCACATATGTATAATGTTGAAATGTATTGCATATTTTTTTCGGGTTCCGCACCTCGCCAAGTGTTGGCCCCTCTCCCGGATGGATTTGCTTGTGTCTGTAGCTGGAGCAGCGGATGCCAGAGCTGGCGGATGCTCTGCTTGACCAAGGGTCGCCTGACATCACCGCGGCAGAAAACGGACTTTTTTTTGCAACATTTGGCCAAACATGATGTGAGATATATATATATATATATTATGTATATAATTATCATGTAATTATCAAAAAGCATCACACTCATCAAACATCATCAATGCATGATTTCAAAACAAATCGATAACATGATAGCATTCTGTGCGAAATCCATTGCCAGAGATTTCCATCTTTGAGGTTCATGCTCACTGATGCAGCTGGTGTTTCACCTCCATCAGCCTCCTAAGAACAAGGGGAGGCAAACTGACTAAAAAAAACACGGACAAACGATGACAAATGATGACAAAACACTAAATCACTAAATGCACTTGGAACTCGGAACTCTAAAGTGCCATGACAAACAGGCTGTCAATCTTGCACCTCTTCCTCCTCATCATTGGTTTCCATCATGTCCTGGTAGCCAAGCATTCAGGTTGATGCAACATGTCTTGCGAAAAATGTTGCTGAACATGCTTGATTGTGTATGTCTATCATCTAGATTTCAAACGCATGGAAATGGGGCAATGTTAGGCCCATGAAATGCGAATTATGTGTACTGATGTAATGCAGCACGAGCCTGCTAGTTTGTTGCCGTGCATGTCTGTGGGCTTTGGTGCAGCCTATTATGTTCTACACCACTATTAGATACTTTCTTATACACATGCAACCCACGTACGTTTTGCCCATATTTTGTATTTTCCCTAATGTTGTGATGTAGTGGATTGTGCCGTGTCACATCGTAGTGAAATTTATTGCATGTCATGCATCCCGTATGTGCAAACATGCCTGTGCATCTATACGATCTATAGTATACAGCATACACGCACACAGAAAACATAATTGACAATATGATGCAATACACAGTACAAATAACATAAATGTGTGTTCGTCATTTGAATGCGTAAATCTACATTATACATCATATGATATTGAACATGATATATAAATATTTATAAGATTATATAAGAATATATAGATAGGATATGATAGGATATATCTTAGTCTTAAACCGTACGAATGCAAATGGATGTATTCCACCGTATGCGTGAATTCTTCACCGTGCAGACAGCGCGCAACATACGCCCCGAGTACTGCAACCATCTGCAACCTGTATGATGATGTATGATGTAAATCGATGAAGTTCAGTTTGCAAAGCGTGGGATGGTTCTGCCGTGTTGTGACATGTTGTGACGTGCAAGGTGTGCATCCAAGCCACAGCAATGTCATCCACGGAACGCCTGGACCTTGGGATGTTGAAAAATGTTGAAACCGAGTGAAAGGGGCTGGAAGCCTCAAAAGAGCGCGCCAACAGCGCCAACAGCACCAACAGGTTCTCATATTTCAAGCCAAACACTTTACATCAGCTTGCAGTGTACACTTTTTCATCCTTTTTCTATATTTTTCTGACATTGATTGCCTTATTGATGCTCTGACCCGATCTATCTCCGGCTGCCCCGAGTAGGCAGGAAGGAAGGATCATGTCTACAATTCAACACAAGAACTGCTGCGCAAAGAATTCATAATGCACAAAGAATTCATAAGAAAATTTATCTTATATCATCTTATACTTTATGCTTCATGCATGCATCTTATACATTCTTATACTGCGTCTGATATCTTCCTCCCTCTCGTGTGCTGTCCTGGCCCTAGCCAAATGCGCTAGCCACAGGTCAGGTGCCAAAAAAAGGAGCTGCACCTGAGGTCCCTGCATGAACTCCTTAGTGTTCAAAGATGTACAAAGATGTTCAGTCTACGAAAGCACAAGAAGACTTTGAGGATAGTTGGGGGGATTTGGAGATGGCATACAAACAATAATGTCATGGCATGTCATGGCATGTCATGGCCACCATTTTGTTGGCAAAGGTGCAGTGGGAAGTTCTCTGCATCTGTCCTTTGCTCTTACTTCAATATTATTTCAAGAAATCCTTGACGTTCTTTGGGCTGGGCTGGGTCTGTGCTGCATAAAATCACACAGAATATAGACAGCGGGTTCTTGTTGCTTCAAAAACTTTGAACATGTTAGAAGCGTCCATCGATGTTCTACAGCAAGTGATTCAATTCGATTAAACATTCTGTTCGCTGCAGTCATGAAGGAAACGAATGAGACACTTGCCATAACTTACCGATGCTCAAATACAAACCTTTCCTTGGAAGGCACGCTTCCACAAAGCCGCCAGGCAGCCACAACTTGAGGCCAAGGGGTAAGGGACGAAAGCTGGGAAGGTCAAGGGAGAAGGAGGAAGGTGTGATGAAAGAGCGGTGTGAGGAATTGAGGAATTTGGAGATACGAAGTGAAGAGTAAGTCTGATGATGCTGATGATGCTGATGGCGACTATCTGGCGACGATCTCGGGGGATTGAGCCACGGCAAAACTGCTTCGCAGGGAGGGGGGGTAGTTCCGTGAGTGGAGATTCCAGCCCCTGCCAATACTTCTTGTTACCATATGCCTAAGTGTCAATCTTGCAGTATCTCAAGTTGCTCGATGCTATTGTCACAGCTTGGTTTGTCACCAGTTCCATTTCACAACTCTCCTCGTCAATTCGATTTTACTAGCTGCATCTAGCTGCACATTTTCTTCACCAATCTGCATAGTTCTGCATTAATCTGCAGCTGTGCAGCCATCATCTTCTCAGTGTCAATGCTACGCATGAGGCTTCGCACGTCCTCTCAACGGCGCGCTTGGCTTATCTTGGCTTCGTTTGCAAACACTGATTTTTAATGTCTGTTCTATTCTTTTCTTCCATTTCAAGGTATGTCAAGAGTTTTAAATTCGAATCACATCGAATTTTTGTGTGCCTTTTATATTCGTTGATGATCTTTTATGCCTAAGATTCATGACTGTGACCATCTGTGACCTCTTTGTGGGACGTGCTCCGATGATGAAAATTGGATGTGACGGCTTGGAATGGCGTGGACTTCGAACCTCTGGTTTGCTCGACGACAGTTTCTTCAGCAATTCGTGGCGGCTGGTGTTGGTGACTTGCATCACCTCCATGAGCGCTGCGTCAGATCAGGTCAAACGTTAAACCTAACTTTGATCCTACTAATTAACATGTAATGAACACTAATTGAATTTGCGATAGCTCCACCACTTTTGAAAAATCTCCGGATTGCTGAAGGGAGCAATCAAGTCTTGAAGGGGTTGCAGATTAGCATGGCCCCTGCGCAAAGATCCAAACAAATTGCACCAATCTGGT
>Ga0126342_10016825_pt1 | contig 12702 bp, 13 predicted proteins | sample Cyp1metagenome_FD_92528 | JGI IMG/M metagenome (GOLD analysis project Ga0126342, IMG submission 92528) | Coral microbial communities from Lord Howe Island, Old Settlement Bay, Australia - Cyphastrea 1 metagenome | ecosystem: Host-associated > Invertebrates > Cnidaria > Coral ...
ACCGTAAGTTTCAAGGTCTGGGAACCGGCAGTTCCTTGCCATGGTAACCTTGGTTCCCACGTTGGGAACTGAACCATCAGTTCCAACCTTTTCTATCTGGGGTCTATGCCGGTGTAATTTTTTGTTTGTATATCAGCAGTTGGTCACTTCACCCACCATTGTTGATTTGGGATTCCAAATTTGTCTGGTTCAGATAGGTTCGGTCTGGTTCGGTTTGATCTCTGCATTTCTTTTGCACCCAACTCCGGCCTGCGCGAGGTGGAACTATCCTGCAGATGGTGGTGGAGAAGCGACTCAGCCTCTGCGGATTTTCAGATTCAATTTCAGACAACAAACATCAACTAACATCAACAAATGCAAATAGCTGTAAATAGCCGTGCAGCCAAGAAACATATCCAACGCGTGCCATTTGGTTACCATCCCATATGTTTCTTCATGATTTCCTCCTCGTTTTCTGAGGCCTTGGACCTTTCGAGTTTCCAGCCTTGGCTTCGTGGCAGGTGGGGTACCGAAGCGACATGCAAGCGTTGTGCAATGTATTAATGTATTACAATGTATTCATGTATTACAATGTATTACATATACACAAGTTATACACAATTTATATAAAAGTACATAGATGTATAACATATAAAAGTATTTTTGAGCTGTACACATGGACTCCCTCTTTTTGTCTTGAGGATTGATGACCACACGATGAATTGGTGAATTGCCGGGCGTTTCTTTCAGCGGCCCCAGCTACAGCTCTGCGGCGGTGGACGGGACGTCTCTTAGGCCGACGGCGGTGCACAATTTCTCAGGAGTTTTGCAGCGGAATGTGTGTATGAATGAACAAAAAGAACAGATCGACTGTTTTTTTGCTTAGTTTGGGTTCCGACCATGTCATTTTTCGTGTACCCAATTTGAACCCACACCTTGTCCACATTGAATCTGTGTGAGCTTCAAAGTACAGCGATCTAGATGAGGCATGTATGTGGTTTCAATATATTTCAATGATTTTCAAGGTAGATTCGGTAGATGATGCGAATCTGATCTCAGAAGTCCAGAGGTGAGATGGCTGTGCCCGGGGTTCGAGCGAAGGCTGTCGCGTGCACTTGAATGATGCCAAATATCAGCGGCACAGTGCCTTTGACAACTTTGGCACTTCGGGCAGTGACCAGGCTCCCCATGTAAGGAACTATAAACAGGATCAAACATGGGAATGAACATGAAATGTAATGCTTTGAGCTGCAAACACGGGTCAGAGTGCGATCGATGATTGAACGCCATAGGCATTTGGATGCATCTGGGGGTCCTTCTTTTGCAAAACCTGCAAAACTTGCTGTGGATGAAGCACACCACGGTGCCCGCGTCGCAGGTGCTAACGTGGGGAGCTCAGGGGAAGAGGGGTAGGTTTTATGGGCAAACTATGCCCGTGAATCCCATGTTTCCACGATATTTCAAAGAATAGATGGATGAGTAATGGATGGACATGGACTTAGAAGTTGATAAACAGCTGGATCTTTGAGTGATGCTGTTTAATTGGAGACATAGGACACACATTTGGTGAAGCCACTCAACATCTGTGCGCTGCGCGGATTTGGCCCAACCAGCTTGGCCCTGTGATTCTGAAGAGACCCCCACAGGCTGGAAACCCAGAAGGGTTGGAATCGGTTGATGTTGTGATCCCCAGGAAATCCGTTCAGTGATTTGCTGATCATCCACTGTTTTGATGTTTTCACCGGTACCAAGTGCGAACACGATCTTGCCACGTGACCTTTGGATTGCAACCTTTCCCTGTAGGATGCCTTGCACAGGAGACCGCCCCAGTTGCACCAACAGCGATTCCCGGTGCCAGGATGATGTGCCGTTTGCTTGCTCTCTATGCTCTTTTGCCAAGCCTGGCAGTCGCAGAGGCTGGGCAGCTTAGGCACTAAGATCATCAAAGATCATCAATGATCGTCAAAGATCCATGTCACACAGGTGCTGTTTGCTGTCTTAAATTTTGCATTGGCATTCTTCTTGGGACGCCTAAGGTTTCAGCTAGAATTTTGGTACGGCTCCAGCCAGGTCTTTGCCAACGACACGTGCTGCCCAGGGCTTGTGTTCCAGGCACTGGCGCCCATCTTTATCTTGGCATGCATATATATATATATACATATAGGTTGTTAGCGTAGAGCGCAGCCTAACAAAGATTCCCATGCTCCAGAAAGAAACACATGTGTATGTATATATACCGCTCGGTGCAGCTTATACCAAATTGTGTGTGCGGTTCCCGCTCTTCGGTGATATTTGTGTTGTAACCTTTGGGCTTCCCTGCCAGGACCGTTGCAACAGCTGCGTGTGTGGCGCCAGCGGCCGGAAGGTCGGGGCCCAGCAATTTGTGAACATGGCATTCAATTAGATTCTACAACAAGGAGAACGAAATAAACAAAGTGGTGAATGGTCATGTAATTTGTTCGCTTACCCTGTTGACACTTCCTTTGGATCTGTTACGCTGTGCTGCCATCTCTGCAGGCTGGGGCAGCCTGCACCAACAGAATTTGTCCCAAATCTGAGACGGAAGGCGCTTGGGACGCTGAACTGAGCGCGTTCCGGGAGGCTGATCATTTGAATTTCAACCTTCCAACTTTCCAACTTTCTCGAGACTGTCGTAACTGAGTCCCCCACAATTCCGACCCGACATCCGCTTGAAATCGCCTGAAATCATTTGAATATGTGGGAAATGATGAAATGTTGAATGGTTATGAGTGGTTACCAATCATGGTGATGGGTCATTGGGGACGCAACACTTCGCTGTTTTGTACTGAACATGACCAGTCGTGGGTCTCAATGAGTCTTATATCTTGATCGTGGCTGTTTATTTGCCTACCTTTGTTAGTGGATGATCCCTTTTTTTGTCATCGCCTACAGTTTGTTGGATGAATCACCTGTTTTGCTTTAAACTTTAAACATCATATTTTCGTTTTTTTTTGGCATTTCTTAGTTGGATGCGTCCCTCCGTTTTGCAGGGAATCTGCGAGACAGAGCTCAGTCGCTGGGACCGCTGGAAGGCAGATGTCAGCCTTTCGTGGCATTTCCTAAGGGTGATGGCCTGAACCTCAGCCGTCAGCCCGGACTCAAAAACGAACAGAACCAGGAAGAAAGGATAGGAAAGGTATCGGGCTGGAATCGGCTGGAACATATACAACATATCACAACATATTAGAATTATTACAACTCATAGAAAGTTCGTAGAGTCGTGGTGCCTTGTTGTGGTGCCATCTGGCATGAACACAATGATAGGAGAACATTTGTTTAACATAGTTTCACCACACAACTGGGTGCATCCAAAACTTGAGAGGTCACCACCTGAATCGTCATTGACCACCAAGGCCTGAACACCTGCACATGTCCTGCAGATGGCGATCTGACGAAAGCCCAATGCACCAGTTTGAAGTGTCCCAAGGCGCTCCTGGTGGTCTTTGAAGCACGTCTTGGGTGATTCGCAACCAGCACTTCATGTGCAACAAAAAGTCGCCCCCAACTATGGTTCTTTCTTGAGGGTTTGATTAAACAGCAGCTCGCACAGGGATGATTAAGATAGCAAGATTCACACTTTTCCCTGTCACATCCTGTCACTTTATCATTTTTGTATTCCTTGGGTGTGATTGCAATATATTGCAATGATCAGATTTCCACCTTCCATGACTTCCATGTTGGCACTCTGCCACCCGATGCCTGAAATGCAGGTGGAGCTTGCCGTGCACACGGAGCACGTGTCGAACGGCACCTGCTGCCCGGGCTACTCCTTTAAGTCCACGGATGGCCACCTGGTCGAAGTCCTCGAAGTCCAACTTTTTGAGGAACCGAATGAATCGAAATGAATCGAAATGAATCGAAATCCCCCAAACTGATCCATGGGAATGACATTTTTTTTTTACACTGCAAGAACACTGCAACACTTACTTATACTATCTTATACTTGTACCATTGGAACTAGTCTTGCATCTCATGCGAATGTTTGTCAGTTATCACAAGGACTATGCATGACAAAAACTCCAAAGGGAAGAATGGTCTGTGATGGCCCATTGGAGTCTTCAGGACAGGAAAACACCGATATTTCTTGAAATTGCAATGCCATCCTTTTCAGGAGGATGCTAAGAACCTCCAAGAACTTCCAAGGACTTCCAAGAACCAGAATCATCCATCACTTTAGATTCTTTAGATCCATTGCCCATGCACCCATGCCACGGGTGCGACAGGTTGCAACACCTGCCGTTGTAGTGCCTCCGGGCTGAAGAATGAATCTGCTTGCACCTTGATGGCCTGTCCGCCCTCCATGCTGCCCAGAACCTCGGAGAAAACGGAGAAAACGGAGAAAACTGCAACTGTCAAACTGTTTTCTCTTTTTTTCTCTTTTTGTTTGAACATTTTGAGCAAGCTCTTTTAATTAATTATGTTTAATTAATTTTGTTTGTTTCTTAACATCCCTTAACATCTCTTAGGACTATTTCAAACGGTTCGCGGAGGTTTCCCAGGGACTTTTTTGCAATGTTTCTGGCAGAGAAAGATTGCCATCGCTGTTTCGCGTTGTTCAGTTGGTTCTCTTTCTCTTTATTGTTTTTGCGTAGCGAAGGGTGCTCGTTTTACTTTGGGAGTCTGGGGTTGGGACCTTTTCGCTCGATGCTGCTTTTGTGTCCGCAACCGTGCGCGGCACGACCGTGTGGGGACCCTATGGCCGTGCCTATGAGGAGCGCTGCAAAAGTGGTCACTTTTGGAGGTTTCAATCGTCGCGCAACGTCGTTTCGTGTGGCACGTGGCACTTTGTGACATTCCAATTTCATAACGTGTCACAAGTCGTTCTGTGTGACAGGCGCAATAATTTGCGTCATTTTCAGAATGGCAGGCCCAGCACTTTGGTGACCTCCATGGTCATTTTGCGTGGCACGCGCAGCGCTTTTTGCAAATCGCATTGTCAGGGCTGCATCACGCGGTGACAGTGTGCAAATTCCGTGGCAGGCGTGGGACGTCGTCAGAGTGTCATTTTACGTGGAGGCGCACTATTTGGTGAAGATCCGTCGTGTGTCGTGGCAGTTGCAGTATTTGGGGCACGCTACGCTTTACACTCCACACTCTGCACTTTGCTAAATTTACACTTTACACTAAACTTGACATTTTACAATCCACACTTTACACTTTATAGTTTACACTTGACACTCCACACTCTACACTTCACACTTTACACTCCAGACTCTACACTTTCCACGTCACACTTTACACTTGACACTCCACACTTTACACTCCAGACTCTACACTTTACACTTCACATTTCGCACTTTACACTCCACACACTACACTCTACACTTTACACTTTACACTCGGCACCCTCACTTTACACTCCGCACTCCGCACTCTACACTTTGCACTCCACACTCTACACTTTGCACTCCACACTCTACACTTTACACTTTACGCTTCGCACTTTACACTTTACACTTGACACTCCACACTTCACACTTTACACTTCACACTTGACACTCTCCACTCTACACTTTACACTTCACACTTTACTCTTTACACGTAACACTCCCACTCTACACTCTACACTCTACACTTTACACTCCACACTCTACACTCGACACTTTATACTTCACACTTTTCACTTCACACTTTACGCTTGACACTCTTCAATCAAGACTTTACACTCCACAATCCCCTGTTCGTACCCTACACATCACGTTCCCCACTCAACACTCCAGTGTCTTCACACCCCACACTCCACAGTCTACACTGGTACGGTGACAGGGGAAGAATGTACAAGACTGTTGGAATAATTTGTTTCACAAAAGTGTTTTACGCGACTGCATTCGGGTTTGTTGGTTGCTCTTGTCTGGGTGTTTGTAGGTTGAACACTGGAGCTGTACGGCACTTCGCAGCGAGTTGTTAGATGTAAAGGGTATGTCATTGTCAATCTTTCATCCTTCAAAGCTTGGACCACAAAAACAGTTGGGGTCAACGATGCCTTTCAAGAATCCGGATGCTGATGCATAAGTCCCCAACTTGTGGGATTCATATGGTCTTATGGTTTTATTGCTCTCAACGGTTACAAACTGTCGATACAAACTGTTGCATTGCATCCCCTGAGGTGAGCGGTGTCTGCCCATGTCCAACTTTCGGGTGGGCATCGGGGGACGCGGAAACCAGGAATGGGAACCAGGAATGGGATAGTAAGCACTAATAAACTGGCAAACTGGACAAACAGATGGACAAAAAACTAGACAAAACAGGGAGAATCGGCAACATCAATTGGGAAAAAATAATGGGATGGTCAACTATTTTTTGGTGCGTTGGTCATTTTCCACATCTGTGGAAGAGTGGTTTTCTTGCCATTCTTATTGAGATCGATTTGAGAGGACCTCAGGACCTCTGAATCATGATTTTCCGAAGATGTCACGACAGATTTCCAGAAATTCTCATGGTTTCAAGATGTTTCAAGTGTTACCCGGGACATCTCATGGGGACAGCCCTTGATTGTCCCAGATGCTTGTCTGTGTCCGGTCCCTGACCAAGGCGGCAGATGGTTTCAACATGTGCACTTGTCCTTGGAGCGGCATCAAGGTGGGAAACTCCTAGAGTTGTTTCAACATGTTTCAACGGGGATTTAGATGCAACTCAGATACAATTTGTACACACTTTTTTGCCATTGTTCATATAAGAACAATCTAAATAGTTCACCATTGTTTTTAGCACATCTACCAGCTCTTTTGTTGTGCCACTCATGCCCATATTCTGATCCCTCTTCCTGAAGTGAGGCCGAAGCCAATTGTACTTCCTATGTTTGTCCCGGGAAAGAGGCGGTGATGGGTTGAGATCTTTGGCAGATCTCAGGGAGTCTGTTGGATCATCAACATGTTGGATGGGGTTAAATCTGGTTGGTTTTCATGGGTACGGCGCATTTATCACCAGGGTGCAGCATTGTATACTGGGAGAAAAAAGGAAGTTCTTAGTTCTTGGAGACTTGGGACTTGGGCACCCATCCACCCTGAATCTCGGTGATGTTTGGGCTTGATGAAGCAGTCCATTGCCTGAGCGATGAGCTCCACCGGAGCTTCAGCTACCTTATTTTCCATTTTTCTCTTGGTGAAAGCTTGAAAAATTGAAGATTGAAGGTATTGAATGTCGCCAACATCTTTGTATTGACTTTGATCCATGCATTTAGTTTGGCCCGGCCTGACACCTTCATGACAACCATTCCTGCAGGAGCCAGAAGAGGACGGCACCTGCTGCCCTGGGAGTCTTGAAATCAAAAGAGGCTGTACATTCCCTGAAAACAGAAGGCCGAAACTGTGTTTTACGGTTGTACAATTGTACAGTAACCACTTGTGAGAATTTACATCAATTTACAAAATGCATAGGCCAAATATAAATATTACGTCTTCACCTTTACGTCATTTTTCACTGACAACTTGGTACGGGACCACTATGTGGCAACCTTTCTACATGGCCTGCTGGGATGGTCGAAGTTCGGAATCTCTTGGGGCCCCATTCTGGAAACCCTGAAAAGAAGCACCAATTAGACAACAATTAGACAACACTAGGACAACAATAAATTCAATAAATCAGAATTTGGGGTCAAAGATCACCAATGGTTACCACATGGTTTCTTTGTTGTCGGGAGGTTTCTACAATTGTTTCCCTCTTTATCCATGTAAAAATTGGAGGAGGGTTTGAAATCAGAAATCAGTTACAAACGGTTTACATACTACGACTTGTCCGCCCTCCGTTCCCGTCCAAGGCTGTTGTTCACCGCAGCCGATGGTTGCAACACCTGCCGCTGTGCTGCCAGCGGGCAACGCCACGATTCGCGTTGCACACGGCTGAACTGTCCCCCCGTGCAGCTGCCAAGGGCCACCCGGATATGACCACAGGGGCGTTGATGAGATTTCACCCAGTCGTGAATCGAGATTTATATTAGTATGATTATGATGATTGTTATTATTACTTTTTTTTTACTATTGTTGTATATTGTTGCTATTATGTTTTTGCTCGGTCAATTTTAAGTGGCTTTTGCATGCCTTTGTATCTCCAGATGATTCCAGGTGGGTTGCTCAACACCTGACCAGTGATCAGTAAGCCGTTTTTTGCCACTAATTGTTGGTGGAAAAGTTATTTTTTCAATTGGATGTGTTGGAGTTGGATATGTTGGAGATTTGTTGGATATCTTCATCTCACCGTGTCACTGTCGGTTTCACCTGATTCCAGGCCTGGTGTGTTCCTCACAGCATTTTCCCCGCGGGTGATGGATTGAACAGTTGCATCTGTCCAGCCAACGGGCGCAAGGAGGAGGCACTGAGCGTCAGAATGGGGGAACAGTGATGTATAGAACGGACCCATGTTATTTTCCTGGGAAAACGCATACAGTACAACTTACGTAATTATGCCAACAACTGGGATGGTTTGCTGCTAAACATTCTCCGAACATCGTGGTCAGCAGGTCTTAAGATTTGGTCCCTTTCCCCCTAAGCATTCAGAGGGAGGTTCGAGCAACGCGCCACAATGATCGCGTTGATCCAACAGATCCAACAGATCCGACAGCTAAGTTTTGGACTGTTTTGGCACCATATCACCATATCCATTTTCCAGGTGCCACAGGAGCCACAGGAGCACTGCGTTTCCGTTGAGTTGTGCATTGGCAGGCCAATTGCACGTCCTTGACTTGTCCTGAGGCAAGGGACCCGCTGAATGGAGCGGAGCTGTCATGGAAATGTGGAAATTGGAAATCAATACATGGAGATCCATGGAGTATCTCCAGGCACAGTAGATTCGCAGTAGATTCGCAGTAGATAGTAGTAGTACAATGTAGTAGTACATTCATATTCTCATAATACCCTTGCAATGTCAATATGCAGACAACAACATGGTTGTTCCCGTGAGTAATATCTGATAATATTTGATGAGTCAGGTTGGAACTTCAAGCGCTTCAAGTCTGACATGAGAAATTTGCCAAAAACAATACATGAACCAACTCTGCTATCAACTTAGAACCAACCTAATTGGAACAGTCTTGTGACTTTTTAGTGCTGTCCCTTCATGTTTGTGTTGCACATTTCCTCCTTAGACATTTCCTCATGGCAGAGCAACGCACCTGTCAATAGTTGGTATCAAACACAGGAAACCAGAGGAAAGACTGTACTAGGTTCCTGGGTTGGTCAATGTCTCACAAATTGGAGAACGTTGAGCACTACTGGAGAGGATGAAGATGATTCAGCAATGGTTGAAGCATGTTGAAATGGATTGAAATGGGACATTTGCTGGAGGAGAACACCTGGAGAACACCAGGAGAACACCATGGAAAAACTCTCCATCGCATGGAGCCGCTTGAGCCCCTTGCCTATCACGGCTGGGCCCCGTTGCATCGCCATGTCCAGGCACCAACTCTTCCAACGCCTGCCCCGTCCACCGAGCAAGGTGCGACCCGATGTTGCGTTTGGTGAGTGATTCCAAAGCAAATGTGGAAATCCAAGTGAAATCCATGAACAGTTTTTGGTAGATGAGCAGACATTAACATCTCTGATAAACATGCTCAGAGGATTTCCGAACTCGCAAGATGAGCTTGTTTGCTCAGTTCACAGTTTAGGAATGTCCCACGGTTTTGACTCAGCACAACTTGTGTGACGACCCCCTGCAAATTTTGGTGGGCAGAAAGCGAATTGCAAACGACTTACTCTTGGCAATCAATTAGAAATAGGCAAATTGCGGTGGATCATAATTTGGCCTTGCGTTAGATATCCAACACTGAACACGATTGAGGTTGGAGAATCTTGAGTTTCCCATACTCAAAGCTTGGACATCGGTCGGATCCATGCACCAGATCTCAAAGCTGTTGAAAAATGGATCCGAGCTACGGAAACCAAAGTTGTGACGTCAGCTTCCCCCCATGTCTTTCGCCTGCAGAGAGGTCTTTGCTGCCCCAACCGCAGCTTCATCGCTGCAGACGGCTGCAATACCTGCCACTCAGTTGCCAGAGCAGTTGGGACCGCCCAAGCTACTTTGGGATCAAGCCAATACTCATTGATAAATTCGAACCACTCGAATGAGTAATTCAAATATATAATTCAACCTACTTGTACATTCAACCTACAGAATATGGCTTTAGATCAAGCGCATGCAAAGGTTATCTTGATATTCAGTCAATGCCATGCTTTAGTTCAATTTTTATCCATATCCACACATGACCCTTCAATGACATGTATGGTCACATTTGTGCATTCCAAAAAGTTCCAGCTAGTCAGCTTGTAGCGCTGAAAGTCAATTCGCCACCTTGGTGGAATGATCCTGGCTGGCCTCCCTGGCCTTGCTGGCCTTGCTGGGCTTGACAGCTCCGAGGCATGTGCTCTGACAAGGGATGGAAGATCCTCGGAGCTGTCTATGAGTCGAGAGTTTCAGCTGCCCATTTGGTGCCCCCGGTGAAGATGGTAGCCTAGAGACCCAAGCAGTTATAGTATTCATATCCAACTATAGTAAGTAGATGTAACAAATATATAACTTTTGCGTTCTCCAAGTTTCCAACTCCAACTTGACTATGTTCTTGGGTTTTGGGATGGCTCCAGCGACCGGACAAGTTTGGATTGTCCGGATTGTCTTGGTTCAGGAATGCATCTGCCTGCACTCGCATGGCGTGCCCTCCATGGATGGCGCTGACCCAGAACTGCACGCCATTCAGCGCCTACCCTTCAGGACGAGATGGACGGGATGGTGAGTGCAGTGATTGCAGTGCTCATTGACTCAATGAATCTCATCGGCTGATTCACGCACTTCAATGGATCTCTCAGTTTTCCCTACATCTTTGTGTGGGGTTCTTGTATTTCTGTTGTGCGCTCCCGTCCGCTTCTCCTCCCCCTCCTCCTCCTCCTCCTCCTCCTTGCCTCCTCTCTCTCACACGCAGCTCTTTCATACACACCTTTGTCACACACAACTCTTTCAAGCACACACACACACAGCTCTTTCACGCACAATATTCTCACACGCAACTCTTTTACACACAACTGTTTCACACACAAGTTTGACGCTCCTTCTGGTGGCAGAAGTGGCGCTTGGTGACACTGACGCTTCTTCTCCGTGGCAGGTGTGGCACTTATGGCGCTGGGCTGGCTCTGGTAGTGTGCTTGGTCTGGCTTTTGACGCGGGCTGCTTTGCGTGGCAGGCGTGGCATTTGATCGCACTCGCGTGGCTTTTGCATGGGCGTGGCATCTAGCACTGGGCCGGCAAGCTTTTTGCTTCCCTGCCAGAGACATTTGCCAGGCACTCTTGCTGATGGTTCCATGTTGTTTGACATGCATACGTCCGGCAGCACGGACGGAGCTGAGGTATCTTTCCTGGACACTTTGTGTACCTGACTTTCACATAAGTTGAGTCAACACACTGTCTGGCTGGCACTTGTCTTTGTGTCACACTGCCTCCCTTGAAGCCAAAAAATTCTCCTCGCGCTGCCTTGCTGCCAGGTACCTATCCGGCTTCATTCTGCGATGTTTTGACGCGACATGCAAAGAAGCACTTGCATCCGCTGGGCACCGGTGGCACTGTTCATGGCGCCAAACCAGCGTTTGCCAATCACCAAGTCCCATGGTGTTGGCACGGTCTTTGGCTACAAGTCAGCGGCCCTTTGCCACGCAACTCTTTCGCATGCAACTCCTTCACACGCAGGCCGCTTGAGACTCTTGTCACACACAACTCCTTCACACGCAACTCGTTCACACGCATGCACCTCGCTTTCACATACAACTCTTCTACATGAATCTCTTCCACGCACACCTCTTTCCCAGACAGCTATGATATCACACACAACTCCCCAGCACATCACACACCTCTGTCACACACACGCACACACACACATCCGTTGTACACAACTCTTTCTCACCAAACATTTTTCATAGCCAACTCTTTCACATACAACTCTGTCACCCACAACTCTGGCGCACACACACAAACACACACCTCTTCCCCAGGCAACTCTTCCACATATACAACTCTTTCACACACACGCACACACGCACACACACACACCCCTCTCTGACACACCAAGTCTTTCACACGCAGCTCTTCCACCAACAGCTCTTTCACATTCAGCACTTTCACATACAACTCTTTAAAACAAGCGATCCTCCACCATGTTCTTTGTCTTTCCTGCCTTTCCTGTTCCGCTTCGTTTCTGCTGTAGAAAACCTATTTGCAGTTTTTGAAAGAAGTTGACATGTGGGGCTATCCGGTCCTTGAATTTTAAGCTGATCCAATTTCTAAATATTCCTCCGATGTCGCAGGCGACGGGCTCAACTTTTGCGTGTGCCCTGCGGATGGCCAGAAAAGCCCAGAGCATTGCACCCAGTTGGAAGCTCGTCATTGGTGAGGGACACAGTTGGTGGAAAAAACATTAAATGTTGCTGATGGCACATGGAGAAAACTTTGGGTTAACAAGCTAATTTGTGAGATTGATGGTGCTTGGGTTCTTCCAATTCTCATATATACTGCTATGTATTTGCAGTTGTGTAGGTTCTATAGGCACACGTTCCAACTCAACCATCAACCATCATACAATAATGGGAAAAAAACACGTAATAATAGCATCCCCATGGAAATTTCCCTATAGAGAATGGGGTCACTCAAGTGACCCCATTCTTTAGACAGAAAATGCTTGAACAGTCATTTTCCCTACATTTCCCGGGGAAAGTCCGAAAGGTCCTTCAT
>Ga0126342_10016826_pt1 | contig 12702 bp, 11 predicted proteins | sample Cyp1metagenome_FD_92528 | JGI IMG/M metagenome (GOLD analysis project Ga0126342, IMG submission 92528) | Coral microbial communities from Lord Howe Island, Old Settlement Bay, Australia - Cyphastrea 1 metagenome | ecosystem: Host-associated > Invertebrates > Cnidaria > Coral ...
CTCCAACCACCTTTCGGTCAATCAGTGGATTCGCTCTGCCATCCGTGATTCACAACAACCAACGTCTCCTATAGGTTTCCTATTCTGAAACTTCCGCCACCGCCTTGTGCGGTACTACTGGTCTAACCATATCGCCAAGCTGCAAAGGCCAGGTCAGTAGATAGGGACCTGGGTTTCAACTTGGTTATTCCAGGCGGTAAGTGGTCACATGATAGATTGCCCAATGGGCTATATACTCTCACCATCTCTCATCTATGTCATTATGTATATATTACATACGTAGTATTTTTAAGTATAATGAACATATGATAATATAATTATATATATATGGGTTATTATCCACTTTCTATCGGATAAATTATGAGAGGGCACAACAAATCCTCTGGAGCTACGCTGCCAGGTGAAGGGTGGCCCTCCATCGGCAGTGACTGGCCAATGAGATCTGGGTCAGACAGACCATGGACCCACCATGACCCGCCCAAAAAGTGATGATTTGATATGATTTAGTGAATTTAGTGTGCGAAGTCCACAAGTCCAACACATAATTTCACCATATTTCACCAGTTGAAAGCTGACAGATCTGACAGTCCATTCTGTAAGAGGTGTTTTTCTGTGACACGGGATCCAAGAATCGTCAGCCTCTGTGCTGCCAATGTGGCTGTGCGCTGCTTTTGGGATCTTTTGGGCGAGAAGGCGTCATGAGAAAAGCGCGCGGGGTTTGGCAGTGCCATGAATGCCAGGCCGCCAGGCATAAGTTTTTTTAGTTCTCTGAGCGTCCAGCCAAATTTGCAAACCTCATGGGGTGGTGAAGGGGATACGCTTTGATTTTGACTCCCAAGCAGAGTGGGTTTGGTTCAAACAAAAGGTCTGGCTTCCAAAAATTGTTGGACCCCCTTTGAGGCGTTGAGATTGAAAAACCATGTTTCCGTCTGTATTTTTTGGAATACTTGCAGTGCCTAGGCATGTTATGTTTCCTATGACATATCACCCACGATCGATTCTGCATGTGGATGTTCCAGGACATAGGACAGCAGCTACAGCGCTTGTATGTCCACCGCAAAGATCTTGTGTGGCTTGGCGGCCAGTGGTAATTTATTGTGGTGATACATGTGGAAACCTTTATGTTTGGTGCAATTCTTTCATAATGAGTCCTAAACTAATACCCGTGATGATCTTTGGTCATGTTCCGATTGTATTCCTTTTGGAGACTCATTGTGGGAGGTAACAGTCTGACCTCCAGTGGAACGAAATGGTTTCGTTTGAAAATTTAATACCCTACATACTACAATCCCCTGGTTAATAATACGGAGTGGTAGCGTTAAGTCGTATCAGCTTGTAAAAGTCGTATCGGGAGGCCGTGCGCCTGGTAAAAGTTCAGTTTTGGCATCACCATAACTTTTAGTGATTGAGTGATTTCATTGTTTTGGGGCCATGCGCCTGGAAAAAGCCGCAACAGTTCCTTCCTAAAAAACCTTCGAAGTAGACTAGGGGCGCCGAGAAAACAATGCAACTCCTATGGCTGATGGATCTGATGAGATGAAGGGAATGTATTGGGGTAAAGCCTGACCAATACATTTGTGTTTTTTTCGCTGTGCGCAATAAGCCAACTTTCTGGTGTATATAACGTGCACATGTAAACATGCTGTGCCATGGTATTTTCCCTCAAAGATTCTATAATTGTATGTGCCAAATGGGCGCTGTACCAATAGGAATTTAATCTGAGGAGATGATATGGGTATCAGCTGTTTTCCAATCATTCCATTAGGATTCTTTACAAATATGAACCTTTTCAGCAAAGTATTTGTCATTTTCCCTGCTGTGCGCAATGCTTCGGCCACTTTTAGGCATATGTATCATTATAGATGAAACAGGCTGTGCCATGGTGATTCTTCTTTCCTGATGTGACTTTCCACTACCTGATGTGACTTTTCCATATCGCCGTGCCATGGGGATGATGTGACTTTTCCCGCCTGATGTGACTTAAGTACGGCGCTCGTAACAATAATAATAAACACACAATGATAATAATGATAAAATAGTATAAAATAGTATATAATACTGTAATAATAATATAATAATATATAGATATATATACACTACTGCTACTACTACTACTAATAATAATAATAATAATGGCAATCATCCTCATCCTCATCCTCATCCTCCTCATCCTGATCAACACGATTATTTTAGGAGATTGTAAAGACCCCGATTTTCAATGACACCCAGACAAAAGCCACACTGCTCTCTGATCCGCAGGGGTGTCAGCACTCCAGAGACTGGAATGGAGGTTCACTTCATGCTGTATCGCGATGCCAAGGTTGCTGGAAGGGAATGAGTTTGCCAAGGGGAGGAGTGTGAAGTGAGATGAAGTGAGGAATGGAACATGTTGGAACCTGTTGGAACCATAATATACCAAGGCTGCCAAGGGTACAGTTTTGGGTGGTAGCATCAGCAAACCAGGCCACTTGAGATCATTCATGTTGACCAGCCTGTTTTTAACGACGATCTCATAGAGTCCCCTTGGAGGCTTGCGACCGGTCCCAGCATCCGATCCGGCATGGAAGCGCTTCCGTATCCCGCAAAAACATGGGAAATGACCCTGCAGTAGAAGTTGATAAAAGTTATGCAAGATCTTCAAACTGTATCAAACTGTTATATACAACTAAAAAGGTCTTGTAAAATCTCTACCCTCTTAAAAATGAAATTTGAGGGGGGGGAGTCGTACTCAAATTTCATTTTAAAATTCAATTTTTGCATTGATTTTTCTCAATGATCAACATTCCTCGTCATTCCATATAATATCATTGGCAAACAGATGAAAATTAAATACTTGCGCTTAGCTCCGGAGGAGCCAAGCACATGTCAGACTGAAGCAGCACATGTGTAGGGGTGGCATCCCTCCAAAAATTGCGTTGCCATCATCATACTTGCGCTTAGCTCCTCCAGCTAAGCGCAAGTATTTTCTAACCAGTGCCCAAGGCTTGTCAAGAAATGTTACTTTAAAATTCCATTTGAGCAATTGGATCACTATCCCAGGGTTTCCAAGCAAAAAAAAGTTGAATTCGACAGGTTGGTTTTGTCCCCCCCCCTCCCCCTCTATAGGGGTAGGGATTTGTAAATTATTCTCTAAGGTAGTAAACTGGAGACAAGAGTCAATATTACACTAGGGATTTCACACATTATCCTATATACAATAACACACGACAGACAGATATCCTCCTGGGACCTGGATATATAAGAATTATGTATGAATAATAAGTCGACATGTATATACGTATTACATCATCATATAACATTCTTTCTATATCAAGTGTTACACAATTACACACATATATATATATATATATCATATATATATAATGGTCATATACAGTCCTGAAGTAGATAGAATGTGGAATATGCAAACATTTTTCCAATAAAAAGTAAGTGAGTTTTTTGAGTTATATCATATTCTATCTACTCTGGCATGACCACATACATTTCATGCGATCTTCCAGGGTCTTGGCGCAGCCGACGTGCAGCCGGCCCAGCCCCAGCCATTGGTTCCAGCACCGGCGGTGAAGGAGGAGGCGCTGGATCGGTCGTGATGTTTGAATCTGAAGATTTTACAAAAAAATGGGATAAATAGAACTTATTCCAAAACCGACTCTTTGTGTTTTTTCCTTACAAAAGTCTGGATGCAACACACATCGTGATACAAAAAATAGGCCTTTTAAAGGTGGAGATAGTTCGACCATGTTCGACCCAACAAAAGCTGAGGAGCTCCTTCTAGTGGGATGGAAGAAGGTGTGGTGCGAGGAGTACCAGGAGCTGCAGATGGGGCTGGACATGGCTGGACAGCTGCCTAGATCATCCCAGAATCTCCCATTTTCCTGGAGAAGTCTTGAATATTGGTGGAAAAACAGGCTAGCATTAGATGATCCTCATAACTCATATATGATTATATATGTAATATATATATATATATATATATATATTAGACATACATATATACATACATACATACATACATACATAGATAGATAGATAGATAGATAGATAGTATCAATCTCCCAGATGGATCTCCTGTCAACGATTGCTTTTGACCCTTACCACCAGGAGTGGTACTTCTGGAACCATGTGAGCAAGGAGTCCAAGTGGACACGCCCAAAGGTCGGCGAGCCAGAAGAAGATAACACGCTTCCAAAGGCCGGAGGGAGCTAAGCTTGGGGGAACTACACACAAGATGACTTGAGAATATCTGAGAATACCTACGATTCTTGTTGGGATTTCGGACATGGCTGAGATTTCTGGAAGGCACATGGTTTGGCTTCAGGATTTGTTTTGACTGGACCTGCAATTTTTCAGAACACTGGACGATTGTTGTACCTTGCTAAATCAGTTGCCTTTTTTGTTGAAGGTCTACAGAAAACCATGAGAATTTAACATTTCCCACCGCTTGTCAAAACAAGTACTCTCCGGCAAAATTGACTTGGAAGTAGACAGTGTTCCAGGACGGAAATCCAACGTGCAAGCGGCTGAGGTTTCAAACTTCAAGATTACGAAGAAGGAATATCATATGATTCCCCATTGTAGTTCACCACTCTTATATCACATATACTTACCATCGCTGGGTTTACATCCCAGTTTAAGAACAGTTTCTAGGTTGGTGCGTCGCCAGGACTGGCAGAGAGTTTACGACGTGGAGCGAGGCGGGCTGCACATGGCAAAAGGAATTGATCATGTCACAGGCTGAGTATGGAGGTTTCCTAAAATGGGTGATCCCCCAAAAAATAGGTTTCAACACTAAGTCATTGTCAAATTTCGGATGATTTGGGGGCGCCCCCATTTTAGGAACCCCCCATTGCCACGATTTGTACAGCGGGTATCCCGAACCGTCCTGGCCACCAGCGACCAGGCATGTACTACTACTGGAACAGAGTGACCCGGAGATCCACCTGGGACCGGCCAGAAGAGTCGAGTCAAATGCAGCAGGCATCAACTTCCCAGTGCTACCTCTGGCTGATGGAAGATGGGAGTTTTAAAAGATTGGAGTAACTCCATAACTATTGGTTTCCGTCTCAATTTTGAATGATTATTGGGGTCCCTGATTTTTAAGAAACTCCCATGTCAATCCATATGATGGGATGATTGTCAAATCCACGGAGCGAAAGACCACATTCTCTACCAGGGATTGATCACTATGGATGATCCAAAATAATGCAGTGACCGAACAGGAACAGGCACAATACGCGAACATATGCTAACCAGTATTTGCGCGATATCCACAAGGGGTTGGCCACAGCTGATGCAGGGAAAGTATGTGACTACCAGGTCTGGTTGCATTCAACCTCCCCTGCGTGATGAAGACATATTCTCATCCTCCTGACAAATAGATATTTTTATCCCTGACAAATATTCTTCTCACTCAATTCTTGGGACCCCAAAATGAACAAATCAAGTCCTGAACCCGGGTCTCTGGGCCGGGTGTTTATTATTTTTATCCTGAGGGGGAAGAGAATAACATATATATATATATATTATATTTATCCCTTAACTTGTTCACAAGATTCACAAAGCCGTCGTCTGGAGTAACTGAGGGGTGAAACCAATCGCGTTGACCAGTCCCTTCAACTGTTTTGCCCAGGGACTTCTAAACCACGATCCACCTTAAAATATATCAAAATCAATTATGACAATTACTTGGACGATGCCTTCGGAGTTGGTGGCACAATTATCCCCATTCAGTTAGGTTCCCCACTGGGTGGCACAACATACCACTATACATCCCGGATGAAACCCTGGCCCACTATACATCTTGGATTAAAACCTGGCCCAGTTTTTTTTCCCCAAAGAAGTTGATTGGAATTAGTCCTGAAACATCTTACCGCAACCAATAAACACCAATATTTCACTCGAAGAAATCAATCCCAGTAATTACAGTATGGCCACGGTTCGTGTCGGTGCGGTTTCACAAGAACCTAACTTAATGTAGGTACGTTTCGGTTACAGCAACGTTTCGGTTCCATTCAGGCCAGTTCGTTTCCACAAGAACCTAACCTTCAACAGGTACGGTTCGGTTCATTACCACGGTTCGGTTTCATTTTGGTCGGTGCGGTCCCACAAGAACCTAACCTCAAGCGCGTACGGTTCATTTAGAGCATGTCTTCGTTGCTACGTGTCGGTTTTCGGGTTCCTGCGGTTCCTAACTCTATGATTTTGAATAGAGGCATTGTAGCCGCAGTATGAACTACATATTCGGATGTTTATGGATCATACAAGGGGCACCTAGATCATCCTAGATTCACTTTCAATTCCCACCTGCCGCAAAGGCCCCTTGAAAGCAAAGAATCAAGAAGCTGCAGGCGCGTTATGTCAGGGCAAAGTATCGGCAAAGGCCTCTCCTGGTTGCATGAATCGGGGCCATGCAAGACAATCAGTTTGGTAACCATCCCCAAATCGATGCTACTCTTTTTAAGTGTGTAGTTTTCTTCGCCCTTGGAATTCCAGGGCTTGTTAAAATCGCGTCCCTTGGGAGCTGCCGCTTCCTAGGGCTTCAAAGTGGTTTCCAAGTGGTTTCAAAGGAGTTATCACAGCTGATCCAAATTTAAAATTGGAAAATCAAATTTGCATGGAGGTGTCAGTAACACATGCATTTGTAAATGGGCTAATCTCCTGCAACTGGAAGCAACTGGGGCCCAACTTCTTTGGTGTATATGCAGTATGGTTGTTTCTTTGTTGTTGAAACCACGTGACGCTGAAATGCTGTTCACCCATGTGCAACCGAACAAGCTGCTTTCTGTCTTCCTGCCGTTGCAGGTGCAGCAGTGTTGGCTTCGAATGGCTTCTATTAGCTTAAGGCGCCTGGTGATCTGTGCCACAGGGGCTTTGAGGAAACTTGTGGGCAGCATGTGCTACTGAAGGGGCCAGAGGTAGTGGCGTGAACGATGACAGAAGATATGGCCAATACGTATCCGATGTCTTCTTACTGATGGCGTGTCGTTGCTCTGTGTAGTTTCAATGAAGCCCGTGGAATTCCGGGGCTCTTAAAGGTATATAAGTACTTCGGAATAATTATCAATCGAATCTCTTCTTGTATGGGATAGATCGTCGTCATTCCACGGTTTCTTGCATTGCCCGTTTGGGTTCGGGATGCAGCTTGACAAGAAGGGGTCATGGTCCATAGTTTTTCTCAGCAACACTCAACACATGTCCGATGACAATTTTTCTGCATATCATTCTGGCAATCTTTCAGAACCAACCAGGATATGGGAACCACAGAATGGAACCAACATTAGAGTTCGAAAGCTAAGGGTCCTTTTGCACCAATTTGCAAGGCGTATAGGAAGGGATGACTAGCTTGTATTTGTATCTCCAGCTCATCAGGATAACCTGGAAACATATTACTATATTAATAAATCTATTATGACTAATTTAAGTTGAGATATATCGACCCCTGAGCCCCCATGTAGCATGTATAATAGTCTAGCCTAGTTCATCTCTCCATGGCTGACGGTATAGTCTGTTGCTATCTAAGTTCTTGTCCGAGGAACGAGTATATTTTACATAAGTTCGTCTCATGTGGTAAGATGGTTGCCAAGCGCAACTTATGGACATTTCAAACTGGTTTCATGGTTTTGAACTGTTTTCAAACTGAGAGGTTTTGTTGGAGGTTTTGTTGGGGGTTTTGAGATTACAAAACAATGTGTCTTGCTTGGTCCATGACCCTTTGATTCTGTCAAGAGCTTCATTGCTTCAAACTCTCCACCAACACTGGTTTCAAATGGGAAAATTGTTGTAATTGTAAATGGAGGTTGGTCCCTGTCAGAGGTGGAACTTCAAGTTTTTTCATGTTTTGGAAGGTTGGTCCCTGTCTTCAAGTTTTTTGAAGTTTTTTGAAGGTTGGTCCCCCTCAGAGGTGGAACTTCAAGTTTTGCAGGTTTTTTGAAAGTTTTTTGCAGGTAACCGATAGATTCCGTGAACGCCAGAACTGTTTCGCAGGTGGTCTGTTCTTCCTAGTCAACGGATGACAATGCATGGATCGAGGTGCTGCGGGTGGATGGATTAGGTTGGCCATGCTTGGTCGGTGAGGGGATGGAAGCTATTTCTTCTATTGACCCTCGGACTTCCAGGGAAAGCACCTTGTTATCATATTTTGCTCGTAGGATTTTTCTATTCGAATATCGCTGTCCAGCTGCACTGCCCCTCGATTGCCAGGGTGAACGCGTCTCCGCATAGACACATTTCGTACCCATCCGCAGTGGGGATCCAAACTCCGGTTTACAACAGAGCATGAGGGCAGGCATTCCCGCAGATTGACAGGGCATTGAGAACATTATATTTCATAACGAAGTGCAATATACCCAAATGTTAAGAGATTGTCCATCATGATTTTGGTGGATCATATTGCTCAAGCTCTTGTGTATATTGCACATCCAAATCTTATAAAAAAAAATTAGAAAACCCTCGTCCTAGATTCTGAAACCTTTTCCAAACTTCTGGAGTGTCCCATGGTTCCGGTGGCGCCTACACGTCGTTTGTATGGAAAGCAGCAGCCGGCCATTTCTGCTGCAAGTACCAAGGATGGAAAGCTAGGAAGAAGTGGCAAAAAGTTTGCAAAGGCTTGCAGAAAGCAGAAAGATCGGAACACGGAAAAAAACAAGATGACACAGTCGGCCAGGGCCACACAATCAGAGCTGGTTCCTAGGGCTATACATGGCTCAGCACTTAGTTTGCAAGGAAAGTGGATGCAGAAGGTGCTGTCGGGTGCCAAGAGCCTCGAGCTACGAACCTGCAACTGTCATGTCCAAGGAGTGGTTTTGCTTCTGCAGAGTGTTTCATCAACCTTGATGGGCGCAATCCGGTGTCTGCGCCTTCTTGGCAGAAATTTTGCTATGTCCATTCTTATTTTCAGACCGGGGCAAGCATAGTTTGTTCCACATAACCCAGCAGCTGCCTGCCGCAGCAAGGATTGTGGAGGGACCCACTGTCTTGGTACCTCAACAAGCAGGGCAAGGCATACGGCGCCAGCTGCAAAAAGTGCCGCCAAGCCGCAGCTCATACCCGTGCCGGAGCACGTGCCGCAGCGGTGGAAGTGCCCGAGACAGTCGACAGCAATGTGGATTGAGAATCTTCTTTGCGGTGGGGACTTTCAGCTGCAGGGGACATGCAGTCACCACCGGATCTAGAGATGGGCAGTGAAAAAGATATGCAGCCCAGAGTCGGGGGAACTAGTGGTGAAATGCGTCGTTGGATCGTTATGCTTAATTAAGGCCTTTGGTTCGATGGATGCAAGCACCTATCCTTAAATTAAGCGCATGATTTGGGGTAACTTTGCGCAGGAGTATAGCCCTCGGAATTCCAGGGCAGAATGGCATGCAGCCTATATAATTACAATCAAGGATGTATGGCAAACAGGGTTGTACCATTTTTTTTGCAAATCAATATGTTTTCAAGCGCCGTCATACTGAGGGGTGGAACCTATTCATTTTTTAGAGTTTCTAGGGGGGAGGAGGCTGGAGAAGGAGGATGGACATGTGTTTCGAAGCAGTTTCAAAGCGGTTTCGAACCTCTGATTCCGTCATCAGCATCTTCCGTGGTTTCCAGAACTTCCCCGACAGTAGTTTTTCATTCCTAGTCATTCGATCAGTTGACTTGTTCCCTTCAAGTATTGCTGTGCCCCTTGGATTTCCAGGGCGGCTTGGTTAAGAATTTAAGGGGAATTGCTTTTTCAATGGGGACGTGGATGACAGCCAAGGACACGCATTCTGAAGTAGTGCAGAAACAACTTTCATAAGAATACTTAGAAGATGGATTCGCTTAATGCAGAAGGGTTTGCACCTCATGACGTGGAACTATAGTTTCTCAGTGGCATGGTTTTACTCACACACACACACATATATATATATTTGGATAAATAAACATATACATGCATGTATATGTTTCTCTATTTTTTCAGCATGTAGATTTCTTGTACATATCTCAGTTTCCGTTTACACCCCGGGATAACTGGTAGCTTTAGGAAGACACAGAATGTGCGGTCTACCAGGTGCACGGATCGCTGCAACTTTCTCAGACTCATCGCCAGCACTTGGTGCAGGGTACAGGTGCGGTTGCAGGCTGCTCTATTGTACTCGGGGATACATATCAAAGATATATGGCAATCTGGGTTCTACCATTTTTTCCGATGTGTTTTCAAGATCTCTGAAGATCAGGGGCAGAACCTATACATTTTTACAGGTGCAGTTGAAAATTGGATCCGGTAAGCGATGCAACTTCAAGATTTTGGAAGTTGTATGCACTTGGGTTGCTGTCAGGGGTGGAACTTCAAGTTTTTGAAGATTTCCATGGAGATTGATTCCAGGGAAGGATTTTCGAATTTTGCGATGTTTCTCGAAGGCTGGTCGCTGTGAATGGTGCACCTTCAAGTTTTTGAAGATTTCAGCCAGGTTAGCTCGTGTCAAACGACACGCTTCAAGTTTTTGAAGGTAGCTTGGTCCCTATTGTCATGGAATTCCAAGGTTTAGAAGGTGATATATATATATATGCATCCCTATCAGAGAAGGAACCTCAAGTTTTTGAAGTTTTTTTTTCAAGCTTGTTCCTTCCTGAGATGGAACTTCAAGTTTGCGCATGTTTTTTGAAGGTTGATGCCTGTCAGGGACTGAAATTCTAATTTTGGCAGGTTTGATGAAGGTTGGTTCCTGCCAGGGGTGAAATTTGAAGTTTTGAAAGATTTTGGAAATGTTAGTTAACTGTTAATCAGAAGTGAAACTTCCAGTTTTTGAAGCTCAAACGAGGTGTCAACTTTGGTCCATGTGAGAGGTGGAACTTGAAGAGTTTCTAGGGGGGGAAGGCTGAAGAAGTGGGATGGAAATATGTTCAAAGCAATTTCAAAGTGGTTTCCAAGAGTTTTGCGACGTATGGTCCTGTAACCAATCTCTTCCGTGGTTTCCCAGAACTGCTCCGCAGGTTGGCGTTTCTTCCTAGTCAACGGGGGCACTGCATGGATCCAGGTGCTGCGGGAGGATGGATTATGTTGGCCATGACAGATCGCTTATGAAAGATTGTCAGATGGTAGCACAGCACGCTAATGTCACATAAAACCTGGCCTCTCCTGGTTGCAAGAATTGGGGACATGCAAGACAATCAGGTTGGTAACCATCCCCAAATCGATGCTACTCTTTTTAAGTATATAGTTTTCTTCGCCCTTGGAGTTCCAGGGCTTGTTAAAATCAAAGTGGTTTCCAAGTGGTTTCAAAGGAGTTTTCAGAGCTGATCCAAATTTAAAATTGGAAAATCAAATTTGCATGGAGGTGTCAGTAACACATGCATTTGTAAATGGGCTAATCTTCTGCAACTGGAAGCAACTGGGGCTCACAACTTCTTTGGTGTATATGCAGTATAGCTGTTTCTTTGTTGTTGAAACCACGTGACGCTGAAATGCTGTTCACCCATGTGCAACCGAACAAGCTGCTTTCTGTCTTCCTGCCGTTGCAGGTGCAGCAGTGTTGGCTTCTAATGGCTTCTATTAGCTTAAGGCGCCTGGTGATCTGTGCCACACGGGCTTTGAGGAAACTTTTGGGCAGAATTTGCTACTGAAGGGACCAGAGGTAGTGGCGTGAATGATGACATAATGATATGGGAAATACGTATCCGAAGTCTTCTTACTGATGGCGTGTCGTTGCTCCGTGTAGTTTCTTTGAAGCTCGTGGAATTCCGGGGCTCTTAAAGGTATATACGTACTTCGGAATAATCAATCGAATCTCTTCTTGTATGGGATAGACCGTCTTCATTCCACAGTTTCTTCATTCCACTTTGAGGATTTCTCAGATCTACAACAGCCACGAGATCCTGCACGAGATTTGCAAGACCATGAACCGTGTGCTCAAGAAGGAGACCAAAGAGTTGTTGTGTAATTATCCCCTCCTCTATGCCGCACTGGTTGAATTCGTCAGAGTTGACGAAGCCTTCGACATCACATGAGTTCAATTCCATTGCTGCGAGTTCAACAAGCTGCTCAGGGCAGCGTGGCGTGGCTCCTCAGGTGGTCAGGATGATGGTGACAACGAGGATAGCCCTAGCCCCCCAAGGATGGATGATCCCCGCAGGAACTGCGGCGCAAAGCGTTGGCCAAAGAGCCAGGATGTTCATGACGAGAGGGAGGCCGAAAATGAGGGGATGGTCGTGGGGTCTCAGACCTTTTTCAGAGCCTTCAGGGAAACCTGTGCAAACCGTTTGAAATTCCAATGCTTGAAGCTAGATATACATCAAAGTAGATCTAAATCTACGTCCTTGCTTAACATCCGAGGAATTCGGGCCCATTCAGAAGAGCGTGGCTCAAACCAGTAATCTTTTATTGCCATGATGTCCCTTGGGTTTCCAGGGCATAGGTGCGATTGAATTTAAATTTTCGGGAATAGATTGGGTACCCAATAGATGAGATACCCTTATTTTCTAACTATTCTCCTTGTTTTGACAAAATAGGCTATATACAGAAAATAGTTTACAAAAAAAGTAACTATTTAGTTAAATCTATGATTGAGAAATCGGTCTATTTTTACAAAATCGGCAGATTTTTCCCGGGACAGGGGAGTGGTAGTTTGGTAGAAAGTCGGTCGGACTTTCGCCCCTTGTTTGCAGGCGTGGGTCGGAGTTTGGTGAAGGTTTGAAGATTGATTTTTGCAACCCCTCCAGCATTTCCACGCATTGGCGTCGTAC
>Ga0126342_10016827_pt1 | contig 12701 bp, 12 predicted proteins | sample Cyp1metagenome_FD_92528 | JGI IMG/M metagenome (GOLD analysis project Ga0126342, IMG submission 92528) | Coral microbial communities from Lord Howe Island, Old Settlement Bay, Australia - Cyphastrea 1 metagenome | ecosystem: Host-associated > Invertebrates > Cnidaria > Coral ...
AGCTATCCAAACTGATGATTTTTATAAAGATTTTAATTAGAAATCGATCATTTGGGGAATAGTTGTTTTTTGAAATTTTCAATGATCAACTTAAACCTTAAGTATAACAATGATGATAAAAAATGTAAAAAAACAATTGGAAATAAATAGAATTGGAAATGAAAATCGTTGGATAAAAAAATGGATTTCAGCACTGGTGGTTGATTAATCGGGGGTAGGCCAAACGGTTTATTAATCAGGGGGGGCCACCTGTTTTTAAATTACCATTTTTTTTTTGGGCAGTGGTGGTTGATTAATCGGGGGGGGATTATTAATCCTCACTTGACAACCAATAAGGTCAATCATCACGTGAGTGGGGGTTTAGATGAATTTACCACATGTGACCCGCAAACAGTTCAACTTTGAGCAGGGGATCTTAACCATGTGGGGCAGCTCAATAGTTTGGTGTGAACAAGGCCTTACTGGGCTTTTGACCCATGACCAGAAGTCAATTTGTGGAAGTTTGGGATCAGGCCAATCAGAATATGGAGCAGCTGAAGTGAGCTGTTACAGTTGCTGAGGGATACATTCGAAGCACATGACACACACATTGTGCCTCATTGTTTACAGTCGCTGTATAGAGTACGATTGAGTCATATTTTTTGCAGGATGAAAGCATCAACTGGAAACCAACCACCTTGTTGTATGTCATGGACAGTGCTTGGCCGAGGCTTTGGAATTTGGACCTGACTGTGAAGCAGTACCTGGAGATTGAGAAGGCCATGACCTAAGATGTGAAGACGTGAAAAACATGGCACATATTGGCGCATGAGATCTGGTAATTTAACATAACAATATGGAAATTGCGATTCAGAATAGGTAAATTATGTGTAAATGGGCCAGTTCCAGCTTCATATCGTCCTGTTTTGCAGATTGTTCTTCATTTTTTCATTTTTTCGAATCTATGAGAGATCTCCAAATTTGTTTCCCAGCTTTTCCCCTCACATTGTCTCCTTGCCCCCCATCCCCAGGTCGCCGGTGTGGCGGCCTTCTTCGGCGCCTCCACCGCCTGCGCAGCCTTCGTGAACAAAGTGAGCGACGGCATCGCGCAGCAACTGGCGGAGTTTGGGGCAGATCTGGGGTTGGTGGCGCCTCAGTCGGATGGGGATGGGGATGGGGATGGGGATGCGGTGGTGGGGTGGTGGGGATCGGGGAAAGGAACTGGTACTGGGACTAGGGTGATGGTTGTGCGATGTTGAGTGAAATATAGTTGAGATGATGCGAGGTTCTTTTCGAATGTTTGCTGGACCCTGCTGCTGAGGTGTCGCTACTCAAGGATGTCCGCTGCTTGGCCGTAACTTGAAACCCAAGGCCAAGAATGAACGGCATTGAACAGTCAGAGCCAGGTGATTTTGTTGATTTTCGGGGAACAGCTCCATATTTTTTGTGTTTTAACAGATTTATATAACAGCACATAAAGTCACCATTTTGATGCATTTTGAAGGTTTCGCTCACTCACACACCTGAAATCTAAAATGGATGAACGTGGCAGGTATTCCGTTGCCAGCTCCAGATTTTCGGTTTGGAGATTCGGATACTGTAGCAACTGCATCCCAATCTCTTTTGGAAGGTGAATATCCCAAGTAACTCCCACTTATCCTCTTGAACTTCCCGCTGTTTCTGCATGCGCTTTCCAGGAACCGTGGGCATGCAGACAGCGTTGAAGTTGGGACGCATTTCGGCTCCGATCATCTTTGCCATGCAGAGGGATCAGCGACTCAAGGAGTTGCTTGCCACGCGTTTGACCAACAAGGAGGACGTGGCACCTGGAGTGGAATATGTGTCACCTCTTGAGGTCCGACGCATGAATTATCGTGAGTTTGTGGTCACTGACTCCTGAAAGATGACTACGAGCGATGCATCTTGAGTTTCATTTGCTTGCTGCAAATGATTTCTGTCACTCCATCACCTTTTGCTACTCACCTGATCTCACCAGGATTTCGAAGAAGCATTGCGGCGAGTGAAGGAGTATGGCATGATGCCGACCATTCATTTAGTGAACAAACTTGGCGTCCCTGGGCGGGGCTGCAACGATGATGTTTGCAGATCTTTCCATTGCCCAAGTTTGGATGCTAAAAAGCACTTGAAAGCACTGGTCCCTGCAAAAAACATCGTAAAGTAACCAAGAAGATTCAGAAAAGGTCAGGTGAATTGATGTATATATATATATATATGTATATATATGTATTTATATCAACAGTCAACAGTCTTGTTTAGTATTCTTGTTTATTTTGGAATACGTTGTTGGACATGTGTTCCTCCAAATTGATCCAACATCATCTCCAATTGGATCGGCTCGGCCTAGGCCCGAGCCGCGGCGCGTTTGGAGTGCCTGGAGGAGAGCGAGGAGAAGGAAGCGCTGTTAACCTTGGTCCGGGGCGTCTCTTGGCCGTGAAAACACGGGAAATCCATGGGAATTTCAGCCATGGAGAATCGAATGTCGAATCGAACAGCTGGTGGGGGAGCTCCAGCCATGGAGCTGATTGGAGGGTAAGTTAGCTAACGCCATCCATCTTTCATTTGACATATCTAGGTTATCTAGCGTGAACGATAGAATTCAGCTCGTGAAGTAAGATGAAGTAAGCCAACTTGGCGAACGAAGTGGGCTCACCTTGAAGTGTCATCCAGAGGGTCTAGGACTAGGACAGTTTTTTGGAAGTATGGGTCAACATTTCAACAGAAAAATCGCAGATTGGACTGATATGGACTGATCGTTTTAAGATATTTTAATTATTAACGATATTAACAATCAATTTTCAGGGATACGCAAGTTTGACCCATGCCAAAATAGACTCTACTCTACTTGGTCGTTACTGTGAATTCTTTGTATCTCAAGTCTCAAGCATTATTCATCATAGTTGGTAATATTCGTAGCTCCTCGAGGATGATCCAAGAACCATTGAGATTCCGAATCCTTGTGCTATTGGATGATCCAGAATTATCCATCAACTGTGGGGACATTCGAATTCGGTGGTTCTTCGTAGGAATCGTAAGTAGGTTTAAAGGTTTCCAACTTACCCCATTTATAGCATTGTGTATAAAGTACTTACTAGTCAGGATGAATCACCAAGTGCTCTCTACCTTTCACAATCCCAGTTTTTTTGGTGAGTCAACCACTCCATCGAGACGGTGACCCCCTACATAATATATCACAGTACAATATAATACACAGATGCCAGTTGAAGCCTTTATTCGCCCTTGTTGGTGGTTGATAAGCCTGATCATAAAAAACTTTTAGGGGTGTTGGTTGAAATCCCAAAACCATAGTCATATAAATATAGTCCCTTTTTTTGTTGGTGAATACCAGGGTCCCCTATGTTTCATGGTTAACATTCCTATATTACTGATGAAATCCAATCGAAAAGTCATGTTATTTGCCTGGTATTTCAGCCAATGCCAACAGATAAATTACCCTGGTGATCGCAAGTCCCCTTTAACAGTGCTTAATTGAGATCCCAATTATAACTGGCTGAACTACCCGGCCCGCCATGGGTAACCCCATTGATATAGTATTTTCACAAGTGCCCATGATATCCTCATGAACTATCCTATCCCTAGCTGTTTGAACGTTTGAACCCGCTGCAAAATTCGCCCAGGTGGCCTGTCTGCACCTGATGGAGGATGGCAACGTGTCCTCCGACGACCTGTCCTCGGAGGACTTCGGTGATCCTGAGAGTCGCGTCTTCGATATGAAGGTGCCAGTTTCGGCGTTTCGGGAGGAGAGCGGCGGACACCGGCGATGTAGAAAAACATGGGGAGAATTGGTGATGAATGCTATGGGAACCTATGGATATGTTTGAAATAGACTCTCTTGGGATATCTGTTGTGGGGAAGCTTGAAGGGGCTACCCCCAAAACCCACCCAGAAATGGCGATCGTTGGATATCATTGGGGGAAACCCTATTTTCAGACAGACCTGGGAACTGGATCAACCAAAGCTAATCAGCGAAAAACATGCAGGGTATCTAAGATTATGCTACAGTGGGTATCAAGGGGATGAGGTCGAGAACATCGTTTTTTGAGGTTCAAATGGAAATTGAGGAAATTGGGATAAATTGGGGAACATTTCTCAGGGGGTTCAACCAAAGCTTTAGATTCAGTGGTCAGCATGATTCTGGACCCTGGGAGGCATTTTTGAAACAAGCTCTACTAAAGAAAATGCAACTTCAGGACCCGGATTCTTTTTTGATATTTTGAAGAAAATACACTCAACAAATGAAGCAAGAATCTTTGTCATTTCTAAAGCTACACAATCAAGAGAGAACTGAAATAGTAGATTTGAAAATCGGCGAACAATGACAATGACTCCGAAACAGTTCGCCTACTTTATGTACGGGATTTTACTCTTCCATTTGGGAAGTTGGCGTACTTTCTTTCTGACCCATGTATGGATCACATGTGAACATGATTTCTTCAGGAATTCCACAGGTCAAAAGTCGTGGGATTACAACACATGAAGTCGAACATTTTGCTGAGCTGGGATGGTTTGGATTAGTTTATGGATGTTTATATACCCAAGTCTCTGTGTTCGAGTTTCGCGTACGGCACCTGGTTCCCAGTCTTGATCCATACCCAAGTATTTTAGCCATTAAAATGCCCTGTTTGGTTGGATGATGCAGAGTGTCTTCAGGGCGTTGGGGGTTGGGTCAAACCAGTTGATTGATATTGTTTGGAAGGGAAGAATGCAGAAACCGGTGATTGCTGGTCGCTACTCTCCTGTCTCATCAACATGATGCTGAATCCTTTTAATGTGTTGATTGTATATGGTTCCAACGCCACAATATCCCCTTAAAATTCCAGTGATTGTTGCTGCTGTTGCTGCTTGATGCCTCAGGTGGCCAACTTGAGGCTTCGGGCTCAGTTGCAACGAGTGCATAGTAGCGAACAACGCTCCAAGAACAGGCGGGCGGGTCGGGGTAGGATGCCGCTCGATGGCTGAAGCCACTGATTGGCCGAAAGGAAGCAGTAGCTCTACTTTGCCACAGTCCTGATAATTTGCATTCATTTCAGCCACATAAAGGTACATAAAACATCATAAAAGCCAATTGAATTGACTCCAAGGTACTTCACCGTACTTCAAGATACTTTTGGGAAGGTCTAATTGAATATTCTTATGATATTCTTCTCCATGCGGGCTCAAGTTTTGCTGGTGTTTTTTTTGTGGGAAATGATGGCCGTCAGGTTGGAGTCCATTCAGGCCATTGCACGAGGGGATGATGCGCCTTGCTGACACTGGGTGCTTTCAAAGATGTTTGTGAAATGGGTATGGGCCATGGGTCAAAATTGGGTACCCCAATAATTGCTGGTTGGTGGTTTGGAACATGGAAATTTCCATATATTGGGAAGAATAATTGAATAATCCCAACTGACGAACTCATATTTTTCAGAGGGGTTGAAACCACCAATCAGCCAATAATTGGATGATCAATACTAAAGATAGACTAACATCTATGGTTCCCCAGGTCTTTAATTTTGAACCATACCCAGATATTATTGGGATGACAATTGATCTGGCAGGTGAACATCTTTTATATATTTTCCTGATTCTCGATATTTATTATATAGGTGAATTATGGTGAATTCATAATTGGTGAAACATTATAATTGCTGCCACTGTTAATGTTTGTGAAATATGTGCCTGATCTACAAAAAAACTGCCTGGGATGATTGGCATGATTGTGACATCGTTGAGCTTCCATCTAACATCTTTAAGAATCATTTTGGACAGATGCCTATTCTGGATGGTGGTTTCAATCATATGTATTTTCCATCTCACCTAGGATGATTTCATTGACAGGCATACTTTTGGGATTGGTTGACACCACCCAGCAGAATCGTGGAAATCTCTTGGCGGGTCGCAACAGGACCTTTTGGGGTTGTTGTATCCCAATGTATGTGGGGAATACCGTAGTAATTACTTGAGGGCCTGTTAGGGTAAGGTTCGGCTAGCAATATCATTGTTGGCTCTTCTCTCAATCTCTGTTCATTATCCCTCTGAAACAATCCCTTCCCCCAATGCTAAACAGCCCTAGAAACCCTTTTTGGGGTCCCATTCTTTATGTAAAAAAAAAACGCGGTTTCCTAGATTTTCCCTTACACTAAGGATTCTCTTTGATTGTACTATCTCCCAACCAACACAGACCCCCAAAACGTTTTGGGCAAAGCGTCATGTTGAAGGTATGGGCAACGGTTCAACGTGTCCACGGGTTACACACCTCTTTGACATTTAAAATATTACAATCAAATTTATACTTTCCACACCCATGAAATCACAAATTCATCCCAAACCATTTGATGATTTGATGATTATTTCATCCATTCATATCAATTCAATCCTTCGCTGGGCTGATTTCACTTCCGAGATCCTGACACCTGCCATGAGTTGGGAAGTGGCTTGATTTTTCCACTGAACATTGGCCATTGAAAATGGGTCAAGCTGTGAGTTTGGGGATGGTATGTCCCAGTGTCCCAGTTGCTTATCCATGACCCCAATTTTTCCTGGTTAAATCACCAAAGATCCCATGTTTTTCTCTGGTCAAAGGATGGTGCATTCGTGACCGCAGCGCCTTAAGGTCACCTTATCCTCGCGTCGTCGTACGCCAAAGGGCCTGGGCCTGGAGTTTGATTCGGAGGAGGTACCCGTTGCACCGCGCAACGGGGCGATGGGACATGGAGTTCGGTCGAGTTTTTGTGGCTGCAAAACATCTATAAACCATGGCATATACCCATTATTAACCATTAATCACCATTATTAACCATTATATTATATAATCACCATTATTAACCATTAATGATTACCAACCATAGTGATTTTTACCATGACACATACCGAGATCGTGCCGGTTCGAGGTTCCGAACCAGCCAACTACCAACAGCTGACCCAATCCATCTGATGAACACCAACAGTCGATGGCATTCGATGAGAACTGGCAGCAGTACAGGTGAAAATTTTATGGATACCCCAACAACTAGCTGGCTAAGACCGAAAATAGACTAAAATCTCTGGTCCCCTGGTTTTTATTTTTTTAATTTTTTTTGACTCATAGCCATATCATATCACAACATATTTCTTTGAACAGGTACGACTTTTTATAGTCTTGATCTGGATTTGCACCTGGATGCCAGTGTTGTTAAAAAAGGCACCCTGAAATTGGAAGTAAAAGGCTTCCCAGGAATGTAAAATCAATGGTTTAGAGCCCATGGCAATCATTCGGCCTTTTTGTAGTTTGGATCTTAAGTCTCGTGGGTATAGTAGCACCCAACAAGATTTATGAAAACGGTTCTACTTACCACTATATTTTCGAATCATATTGTATCAACAGTTGATAAAATCCGATTCGAACATATAGCGGTAAATATTTCTTTTTCGGGTTGCTGTACCGTTCAAAGAAAACATAGGCTAATCATAATATAAACAATATCAAACCTGCTGTCAATGGCTATCAATCATCATGTCACGCATCATCGGGTAAAAAACAAGTGATCTGCTGATTGATATAGATGATATAGCAATATATCATTATATATATAATATGTCAAAGCCCCAATATTTTAATATCATCCTTACCTTCCAGTAAATTAACATAGACCCTGCCAGATAGAGGTTGGAACATTAGTTTCCAATAAAAATGGTTTATTTTCAGAGTCTATGTTAATTTTCCAGAGGGTAATGTATTATAGCTCCAATAGTAATATTGTGGAATATATTCAATATTAGTGGAATATATCAATACTATAGGATACCATACCACATGTTAGCATCAATGATTATTAATATTTTATATAACATGCCATGAATATAAACATCTCATTTTATATATATATATATATAACATTCCTTTATCCCACATAATTATTAATGATACCATATCAATATATGCATCCCATTTGTAGGGTTACAAATGACCCAGCACCACAGGTGGAGTGGCTGATCCTGAGAGGCTTGGAGCGGAGGACGCCGTTGCCGCAGCAGTTGGACTTGAACCACCTGCTCTCCTGTGCCACTTGGGTGAAAAAAATCTGGTTGAAACAGCAAAAATGCTGGCTTGGGCCATGACAACTTGTGGTTTAGCCACTAAAAATGCTGGCCTAACATGGCCTAACGATTAAAATATAGTGACATAGTGGTTTGAACATCAAACATGGTGGGTTTGACCACTAAAAATCGTGCTTTGGCCATTAAAAATGGTGGCTTGACGGGATATACATAGGATACAACCATGGGACAATGGGATATACCAACCAAGCCTGGCAAGTCCTCGGGGAAAACCCATTACATCAGATACTGGGATAATATCCGGTTGGTGGTTTGGAACATGAATTTATGACTTTCCATTAAGTTGGGAATAATGATCCCAACTGACGAACTCATATTTTTCAGAGGGGTTGAAACCACCAACCAAATATGTTGATAATATGAAACTACTGTATTAATGATTGAAAGCAATAGGGATGTATATAGATAATGTATACTATCCTGTAATTCTTACGGGTTTCTATGGTACAGATGGCCCATTTAGTTCGATTATATACTATTATACTTATTAAAGTGGTGATTTTCGATAGCTATATTAAATTACCAGACATTACTGTAAAAGGATCTTCAAGGGGGAGGAATTTGAAGTAAACCACATTGGTGAAGTATCACCATGAATAATAGTTTTTGAAGGACAAATGATTGAATAATTCTCAGAGAATAATTGAATAATTCATTTGGGCTTGCTGCCTGTCAAGAAGCCTCTGGTAGTAGCCCTTAAAATGCTAACCTGCTTGGAGGATCGTCCCGCTTAGCGACTGGTACAGTACTGCATTTGACCATATATATATATATATATTCAATTGTGATTCATTTATAATGTATATATGTATATATATATTTTACATGGCATATAATTATATGTATATATATATAGACATGGAAAAAAAACATGAATCAGGGGACTTACAAACCGGGATTATTCGCCGATTACACTTCTGCACCTCGGAGATATGGGAGTTTTTTTTTTCCATTGAAACTGACGAGGATCGTGGGACGCACTTCCAAGTAGTAAATTTTGAATGATATCATCCGACATTACCATAATAATTTTGAGATGTACACATGTAATTTTCTTAGTATATATAATTCAATTTCCATCATTACTCAGTCAGTCTATCTATAATTAGAATCACACATAAGTGAGATGAATCATCATGGCAGTGGAACACCCAGCATGTTTAGATGACTTCAAAGTATATAGATGTTCCCAATTCACATGGAGATTCCCCATTGTCTTCTCAAATTACCAGAGAGTACACTTGCTGGTTCACGCGAGGTGAACCAGGATATCCTCACAGATTGGAAATCCAGCATTTTTGGATGATGTCAAAGTCGATTTTCCATGATTTTCCATGATTTTCCATGATTTTCCCATTCAACTATGGCTATTTTTTCTGGGCTGATTTTCCGAACAAAATTCATTTCCCCATGGTTTTCCCCATGGTTTTCACACGAAAATCCCCACGATCCCCCTCTAGGATGATGCCAGGTGACGGAGGGTCGAGACGAAGTTCAGAAACGCCTTCTGGCACTCAGTGACTTGGTCCCCAACAAAAACAGGGATTTCCCGCAAGAAAACCATGGAAAACTGAGAATTTCATCACCCAAAATTTGGAGATGGGGCTATAATGAACTTTGAATGGGATTGGGTATCATATATGTATATCGATATTTATATAATTCTAAATGGATATAAATGGATGGTTTATGGGTATAAAATCAACCATAAATGAGGATATCATGGGAATTTAACTGGATTTACAACCGTTATACATATATATATAATAATAATACTAATAATAATAAATAATAATAATAATAAATAATAATAATAATTAATAATAATAATATATAATATAATATAATATAATATATTATAATATATCATATATAATATATAATATAGCATATATATATAATATATATATATATATATACATGGCTTAGCGGGAAAACATGATCGTTTTTTTTTTTTTTTTTTAAAGTATTGGTTCTATTTGAGGGGCAAAGCTATAAACCCTATACTGAGGGATTTTGCGCTAATTCGACGGATTCATCCAACAAAAGCTGGGCGGTTTACGAGCCAAAAATGCCATTTATTCATCGATTGGCCATTAAACATACCCATAGGATCCATGTATGCTATATATATGGTAACATTTGCCATCAATATACCCCCAATGTTAGTATATATACCATACATGGATCCCATGGGATATGAGATTTAGCAAACATACAGATCTACCATGATCTAACCAAAATAAACGAGAGAATTGCAGATTTACCAGCAATGTCCAAGTTGTGAAAACTTAGCAACAAAACATGGGAGATCTACCAAAAAACATGAAAGACTTAGAGATTTCCCGAACAGAATGTGAGATCTGCCAACAATGTGAGATACATTGCAAGAGCGGGAGCCATTGATGAATATCCTTACGAAATGGGGAGTCCAATAGGCCAGGAGCGGAGATACGACGGAGTGCGACGGAGTGATGGTTTGTATGGCTTATTATCATTTACACTCTGGTAATTTAACGTAGCTATTGAACATGGCAATTTATAGTGGTGTTTTTTTCCCATTAAACATGGTGATTTTCCATAGCTATGTTAGTTTACCAGAGGGTATTATCCCCAAATAACCTTACGGGCAGTGAATTACTATGAATTACTTAAGTCATTTGATCCAGGACTATATCATTTGAGTGGCTGTTCCTGGCTGCTGTTCTCCCATTTTTTCCCCTCGATAAATTGGGAGATATCCAACAGATCTCGCCTTGTGTGGCTCAGAAATACCCAGAGCAGGCTGAGGGTTCCGGATGAAAAACGAAGTTGAAGTTGAAATGGGGATTACTGTTGAGCCAAGCGCATTTTTACCTGAAATACAGTAGTTGAAGTACGACGTACTTGTTGAGTTGATATGTGATGATGATGATGATTATGATGATGATGATGATGCTGTTGTTGTTGTCGTTGTCGTTGTCACTGTCGTTGTCGTTGTCGCTGTCGTTGTCGTTGTCGCTGTCGCTGTCGCTGTGGCTGTCGCTGTCGTTGTCGTTGTCGTTGTCGTTGTCGTTGTTGTCGTTGTTGTTGTTGTTGTTGTTGTTGTTGTTGTTGTTGAGGATGTACGCAACCGAGCTCTGGTTATCCTTCACCCCTTTGTTGAGTTGATATGCAACCCCCAACACATATCCGCCTTTGGTTTGTATCCCCCCATTTTTTCTTGGTTCATGTGTCTTTCCGTGGTTAAAAAACAACTATATATTATATATGGTGTACAAGTCCAGCATAGCTGCTTGTGATATTTAAAGGCGGCCAATTTCCCAAGGAGAAGCTGCTCAAAGCACCAAGCTGAAGAATGCCATCACGGAAGTGTTTAGTGCCTCTGGCAGGAAACGATCGCCTTTTCGATCCAATGATGAGCCAAGAATGAGCCAATAGAACCGGACTGGTTTCTGTGCACAGAGACATAGACATAATAGACCCTGATATGCACTGACATGTATAACTTAATCATGTATAATATATACAGTATATTTTACTATTTCTTAATTATTACTACTGCTATTATTACTGTAGTATTATCATTTGCGCGTATTATTAGTATTGTTAGTATCACATTATTCTTATTCTTATCATTATTGTTATTGTTTTTTTTCTTCTGATTATTGTACAGTTACACAGACATCTAAACACATCCATCAACTGGATTGTTTTCGATGACCCACTCCAAGCTGAGGCAGTGGTGGCAAGAGACTGCGACCTGCCCTGTGTTTGCTGGTGCATTCCATGCTGAAGACCGACTCTCGCTTAGCAAAAAAACGATAGGATACTCAGAGATAGGACACAAAGATTTGATGAAATACGCTGAATTGAATATTGAGCAGCTGATTTTTTTGACAGCACCACAGCCGCGCAGGCTATTGTCCAGTCAGCGGAGTCTCGCGTAGGCTTTGAGTAGGCACCTTCCCAGAAACTGCGTCGCGCATAGGCTACTGCACAGTTCGAGTAGCCGCAGCATAGACGCTGCGTAGGCAACTTTAAGGGATAGTACGTACCTTTAAACCATAAAAGCAACTCTGCTCAATTAGACCTAAAGTGAATTTTGTAAACTTCAGTTGAGAAACACACTTGGCCCCGATTTTTGGAGCTGGTCCCTGGTGGAGGACCACATTCTGTGGTTATGACTACTGGGATAAGGCCCGGATTAAAATGGAGGCTCACAGCTGGGCAAATCATGATCTGAATTCCCTAAATCATAGGCCAAAAGCTTGCAACCAAGGTACAGTACTTGGATTGATAGGGTGTGATTGCCAGAAAAGCATCGATGTAGGGGAAGACAGTGGTCAACATCTCCAATGGCGCCATGTTTTTTTTTTTTTCAGGGCATCTATCAAATTGTTCAACAGCATTTAATTGACAGATATAATAACATGTACATATGTATGAATATATATATATATAACTATATGTCATGCATATATATATATGTATATATATATGTATATATGTGAGTTTTGTAACTTGCTGCTGCCGCATACACCTTCGATTGTTTCCTGTCAGGGGAAAGCACATTCATCATGTGCCTTTTGACTCGTGGCTCAAGGCCAATTTCAGCGAGATAGGGG
>Ga0126342_10016828_pt1 | contig 12700 bp, 10 predicted proteins | sample Cyp1metagenome_FD_92528 | JGI IMG/M metagenome (GOLD analysis project Ga0126342, IMG submission 92528) | Coral microbial communities from Lord Howe Island, Old Settlement Bay, Australia - Cyphastrea 1 metagenome | ecosystem: Host-associated > Invertebrates > Cnidaria > Coral ...
ATAAAACCATCTAATCCCCCGTTCTGTTGCCTAGTTATGTTAGTTTGCCAGATGATAAAACACCTGTATCATCTATATCTGGATAGGACCTATATATTTCTGGACATAGTAGTACCTCTAAGTCCCGATTGATGCATTATTATGCCACTATTATTTATTATCCCATTATTATCCCTATAAAACCCATATAAAACCATCTAATCCCCCGTTCTGTTGCCTAATTATGTTAGTTTGCCAGATGATAAAACACCTATATAAATCGATATCTGGATAGGACCTATATATTTCTGGACATAGTAGTACCTCTAAATCCCGATTGAGGTATTATTATGCCACTATTATGCCACTATTATCCCATTCTTATCCCTATAAAACCATATAAAACCATCTAATCCCCCGTTCTGTTGCCTAGTTATGTTAGTTTGCCAGATGATAAACACCTATACCATCTATATCTGGATAGGACCTATATATTTCTGGACATAGTAGTACCTCTAAGCCCCGATTGATGCATTATTATGCCACTATAAAACCACATAAAACCATCTAATCCCTACAAAGTGGGGCCCCCAAACGATAGCTAAGTCACTATGGTTTATGGTACCTATAACTATAGTATTCATGGGGTTTATAAACCATCTTATAACTGGGGGGCCCCACATTGTATATAAAATCCCCATTTTCTGAACCCCCCCCGTTCTGGTCAGGCCATCGCACCGGCGACGGCGGCGAAGGCAGCGCCGGCAGCGCGTTCCCGGGAACGCCGGGAACGCGCTGCAGCGGCTCCTCGGTCCTGGAGGCGACCTGGCGCCCATTTTTTCAGGGGAAAATGATGGAAAAACGATGGAAAAACATGGAAAAATGATGCAAACCCACGGAAGAATGATGGAGAAAATGATGGAAAATAATGAACGGATGATGGAAAAGTGATGGAGAATGATGGAAAAAATGATGAACAGATGATGGGAAAATGATGAGCAGATGATGGAAAAATGATGAATAAATGATGGACAGATGATGGGACAAATTAGAAACCCATGGAAAAGTTGCCGGAAACCGGTTGAACATGACGGACGCATGATGGACAAATATCGAAAAGCGTTTTCCCCAGAGTTCTTCCTCAGGGTAAAGATGTCTTTGTTTTGACTTTTTGGTGGAACTCTGATTTTTTGGGTGCTTTATCCCAATCTTTGGTAGGTGAAAGTGGCTCAACCCAGTCTTCGGTAGTTTAACCCTGGTAGCCTGGTGAACTTTGAAATAGCTGGGATGTAGCTGGATGCCCGTCTCCCCATTAGTGATGGAAAAAAATGGTTTTTGACCCATCCCCCAGATGTTTTCCATTATATCCCATTATACTCCATTAATATCCCGTGTATCACCTTGAATTTTCAAGTGAAATGACCCCAGTGTTTATGATTAAATATGCTTCAATCCTATTCTTATACTTATACCAATATGGTCAAAATTTGTTAATTCGTACTTTTCCCCCTCTTTAACCCATTCTTGGATTGAACCATATTTCATCATATTGTTACCATCATGGTGGCTGTCCCATTCTTATCCCATTATTCTGGGTAAATTACTACTTATATTTCACTAACCTGAAATAGGGCCCGGATCATTAACCACATAACCATTATCAACAATTGTTGACCATGATCAACCATTTTGAGCCACAAAAAACATCACTGTTGACCATCATAAACCACTGCTAAGCACTATTAAACAACCGTTGGTGGGGATGTGTATATATATATATATATTCCATTTATTTCCATTCATTTCCATTGTTTTCCATTAATGTCCATTAATGTCCATCAATGTCCATTAATGTCCATTGATTTCCATTAATTTCCATTCAATCTTCATTACAAGAAGACAATTTCCATTCGTTATCCTTGATATCCCTTGATTTCCCACCTGCCACGGAGAAGGCCAGTCCGGAGTGGCAGGCGAGCCTTGGATCTTGGAAGTGACGACATGTAATATGTGTATAGCTACATATATCTACATATCTATCTATATATCTATATATCTATATATCTATATTTCTATATCTATATATCTATATGTCTATATATCTATATGTCTATATGTATCTATATCTATCTATATATCTCTATATATCTCTATATTTCTATGTATAGCCTACAGTATACATATCTAATTATATAACAGTATACATATCTAATTATATAATATCAAATTATCTAATATCATGTAATATCTACATATATATATATACAGCTGTATAAATACATAGCTCTATAGCTCTTTAGTTCTATAAAGTCTATATCTATATAAATCCACGAAGTATCCGTCAAATATATGTTCAATAGCCAAATATGAGCGTTTTTCTGAATACCAATTCACTATAGAAACTTCCCAATTGAGATGCCGTTTATAGGAAGACACCATGCAAATAGTGATCAAGTTCACCTGTTTCGATCTTCTTGGGACTTATCTACCCTAATCATACCTATAATTCTTGATATAGAATTCCTACTATCAAGATTGTCACTTAATAAATCCCACATATTATTTATATATATATATACACTATATACATATAAATCTATCTATTCTATGTGTTTTTTACTTTATGTGTGCATATAAATCGAAGTTTCCGCTTGGTTTCTGCTTGGTTTCCACACGCCTCGGAGGGCCATCCTGGCGAACACCATGGAACTAGCCAGGAACACCTTTTTGAGGTCCGGGGGAGGTGGCGGAATTTTGAAAAACTGGAAAGAACTCATAGTTTTCAGTTATTATAAACAAATTATCAGTTGTAATGTATATTTATAGTTATAGTATGGAATATTATACTAGTATCTAGTATGTATAGTTATAATATATATAACTATAAATAATATATTTCATAACATATTACTATTATAACATATTATAGCTATTCCATATTCATAGTACCAGAATGTTATAGTATTATAGTTAAATAAAACTCATGATTCATTGGAATCCCAGGATCCAAACATGGAGGTCCGTTTGTACCATCTAAAGCCATAGAAATTGGGCACAAATCGCCTTGCATAGTCCTAACAAATACGCCTTACAAATGGTAGGTACCTCCAATTTGGGTTGTTGAAATGGCCAGTACTCATAAGAACTTATTCCATGTGGACAGTTATATATACTTATTATAACAAGGATTAATTATCTACAAATGATGTGGTTGACTATAAGTTTGTCATTTATGGGGCATACCCCCCGGTAAACTAACATAGCTATTGAAAATGGCCTATTTTATAGTTGATGTACCCTCTGGTAAATTAACATAGACCCTGGCAGATAGGGGTTAGAAGACTAGTTTGCATTAAAAATTGGTGATTTTCAGGGTCTATGTTTATTTACTAGAGGGTACCTGTTAAAAGTGATGATTTTCCATAGTTTCACCCCACCTTTCCTGGCGTACAACCTGACCTGGGGTAGCTCAGATATACCTAGTATCAAAGGCCTCAAGAGATGCGCTGGCAACGTCGTTTGCAGCAACCTCCTAGACTATATATATATATAATATTATATATAAAGTATAACTTATATGTATAATATAACTATATATAATCTAAATTATATATATATATATAATATAATTTTATATGTATATTTATGTGTATATATATATCCTCGTGATATTCCCATCACCTGGCTGTTTCTCCCCATGCTTCGATAATGCCCCGTACCTCCATTGCTGCTGCATTCATCACCTGGCTGAGTGGACCCCAGATGGACCAAGTGATCTAAAGATTGAGGATGGATGACATTTTATCTCCTCAAAGTTTTAATATGAATATGAATAGAATGATGGAAATATGGATAATTTATGATATTAATATCCATATATGAATATCCATTAATATCAGGAAATTGATATGAATCATAAATTATCATGATCTATATCTATATCTATCTATATATATATGGATATTCGCATTATATAATTCATGATACATGCTCTGAGATGCAAAATGGTCTCAAGGTCTTAAGCACATGTTTCAGGATGAAAAGACACCTATTTCAGAGGGAAAATCAAGGGAAAAAGCATACGAAACCATTGGAAATTGGGGAATTATCTCTTACTGCTTGTATTTAGTGGAGCCAGGTTCATTTAATGCCTCTTTAATCAACATCACCACTAGAATCCCCATTCTATTTCCATCATATTCAAATTATATCCACACTATTGGCAAATTAAATCCCTCACTTGATGGCCAGATCCTATTTTCAACATGTTTAAGTTCGGCAAACCATCTATTTCTATGGGCCATGGCTTTCCATGGCTATGTTAGTCATAACCAAAGGGTAATTCTTGGTGAAATCCCATGAAACCTGGGCGAGCCGACCTGCCGCAGATCGAGGATCTCTGCTTCACCTCACAGCTTTTTTGGTGTCAGAAAATCTCCAAATCCATTTTTTCAAACCCCCTGGCCCTGGCCAATTTCCCCATGTTCATGGCCAGCCTTTACAAAGTTATATATACATATATGTATATACTGTATAGATAGTCTGGCAATCCGCAAAGCTCCCCGATTTGTAGATGATGTTCCATTGTTGAATTTGATGTTTTTTCCCACGATCATACTTGATTACAAGAGTGTCACCGATGAAAACGTAGGATTCAAATCTTCGCCCATCATTTCAAACCAGGTGATGGCTTAACTCTCCAAAATGTGATGGATGCCAACTCTCCGATGAGTTGCAAAAATGTGCAGCTCCCCGTTTGGCAAAAATTCTCATCTCTTTAAATCCTCATTGTATCCCCCCTTTCCCATTAATTGCTGGTAACTGGTACCCCCATTCTCGATGATTAAGCCCCATTTTCGAATACATGTGATTATAATGCTCTCACAAATCATCCCAATCTACAAAACCCCCTCAATCATAAGATTAACCCCCCGGTTATGAAACATGGCAATGGAAAATCTTCTGTTTGTAGTTGCTTTTCGCTTTAAAACCTCCATTTTCCAACAGAAGATTTCCCAGCCACCTTTGACTACCGGAGGGCTTGGTAATCTCAATTCGGGGGATATTTTTTCTCCATGGACATCCATAGATCACATAAATCACTACTATTAACCATCATTAAGCCATCATTAACCCATTATGAAGCATTCTAATAACCACTAAGTCACTATGAACCCATCATGAAACCATCATTAACCCACAATAAAACCCACCAAGAACCCATCACTAATACATCATTAAGATGCATTAAGCATTAAAAACCACTATTAATCATGAGATTCCCATGATTTTTGGGGTTCCTTAAGCCGCCACCACGACATGCCCATGGATCCCATGGCGTCCAAGACGCAGCGCGCCACTCGGCCACTAAGCTGCGTGGTCACGTGCCGCGCATCGCTGAGCTCGGTGTAGAGCTGCAGGCGGATTTCTGGTGAAGAAAATGAAGAAAATCACACCTGGTTGGTGGTTAATGGTGATTAATAGTGATTAATGATGGTTGATAATCTGGTTGGTGGTTGACCTACCCCTCTGAAAAATATGGTTAATGATATGGTTAATATATGGTTATTATATGGTTAATGATGGTTAATAATCTGGTTGGTGGTTGACCTACCCCTCTGAAAAATATGAGTCAGTTGGGGTGATGAAATTCCCAATATATGGAAAAACAAAAAATGTTCCAAACCACCAACCAGACACACTTTCCAAAGATGCTTTGTTTTTGGTTAGTTAACCACCGACATTGAATGCGAAATGCTGTGAACATCTTTGGAAAAATCACAAGTTTTGAAAAACAGATGTAGCTACCAACAAAAAATGCGAAAATCTTGCAAAAACGTGTCAAAAATATTGGAAGAAATGATGAACCTCGTGATTCTGTTTGAAAAAATGATTTCACCCCTAAGAAATGCGAAAAAAAAAAAACATGTGTTTGTTGAAGAAAAACACTACAGTAAGAAAGTATATAAAATATATATATATATATATATTATATATATATATGTAAAATATATAGTTATAATATGTTATAATTATATACTTAGGGATGTGACCTCTAACAGATCGACCCTGCCATAAGTTGAGGGTCACCTATTCACTGGATGGAGCTGACCTCAAAACAGGACCCACCGGTGAGTTAGTAGACACCCAACCGTGAGATAATCTACTGTGCAAGGAGATAAATAAAATCAAATGCGCCTCAGTTGTTTGGGAGCCAATTACCTTACAGTCCCCTACAGTAACTATCCGATTACCCAGTAAAATAACGTAGACCTTGCCACCAGTCAGGATGCCTGAACCCTCAGTTCATCGATTCGAAGTAGATCGGCTGATGCCTGGAAATGCTGTTTTTTGGGATGCGAAGAAGAACGGAGTTGACGCACAAACTCACGGAAACGTTGGGGTTGGTACCCGAAAATCGTGGCAAAAGCACTTCAATATTCCATCATGTCTGTGGGGTGGGAGAAACACCTTCTTCGGACGCCCATTATACCCAGAAAATTGGGAGTTGAGTCACAAGACTTGGCATTCCATTATCAATGAACATGGGGAACAAGCAAAACTGATTGTGGGTCAACCAAGAAACCGACTCTCGGTTGGAAAATCTGGAATCTCACCTGGAAAATCGGGGAATGGTGGCCTAAACAACAAACATCTGGTTCCCTTTATGGAGCTGAGAAAAGCTATGTTGGTCATTCTTCATTCCTCGGTATTCCAGTTTTTTTTGGGGAACTTACTGGTGGAATTTCGAGAAAATGTGGTGTCCACCCAAAATGCGTATTTGAATGGGAACATGATGGTGGATCTGGCCACATGGGCTACCGTATATTTTCAGACCTAGCCCAAATAGAATACTGTAAAAGAATGATGAGGATATAACTTGATGCAACCAAGAACTGCCAAGAACGATGGAAATTATACGATCATTCAACAAAAATTATAGGCATGTTTCCGAGTGCCGGGATGGGAATCCCCCAAAATTCTTGGGTGTATGGACGACACAAACCAATATTTGGATATGTTTGGGGCAACATTTCCAGTATTTTCCAGTAGAAACCCATAGGAAACCATCTTGAGAGATAACGGCATTCACCACTTTACCCTATGGTGAACGTCAGGCACCTCGGGAAGTTCCCGTTTGGCACTGCCAGGTGAGACCACCGCCTTGGTGCGGGAACACCCCCAAAGTAGTTTGATACGGCGAAAAAATCAACTGCGTTCTCTCATCCTGACACGCGATTTTCGCGTGTTCCGGTCGTTTCCCCTTTGATCTATGGGCACCTCGGGTGAGTACTATGGGGTCTGTGAGGTAGAGAAAAATCTTCACCCACAACCAAAGGAATTGGAATCTCCTTGTTTATTTTATCTATATCTTTATTTGGAAGAAGAACCTGAACCTATACACAGATTAATTGTCTATAGCACAACGCTGAGAATTACCAACTTCTGTACTTCCAGGGGGCCACCAAGACATTTTGACCACGACATGGGTTTTGTCTGAACATAGGCCCCCCAGTTTTTTCTACTTCGCCATTGCGTTTCCCCGATCTTCAGAGAAACCTACATCATGTGATTCTGTGTAAATTCCTATCATATTCCCAGTCCCCATGGGCCCATGATATTCCCACGATCCTAATACCATCGTTTGTAGCTGATCCAATCTGTGCCGTATCCCCAAGATTCATCCCGTTATCCGTTATCCCAACCGACGTTGGCCGTTGCCTCATACCTGGAGGATCATCCCCGTCTCTAAAAAATGGGGCTCCCCCAAATTATAAGTTGGGGACCATTAACCCCCAAAAAAACTATAGCTGTATCCCCCAATTCCAGCCAACTAACTCTTCACCATTTCTGAAATTTGTGAACTTCATTACCATAAATAGCTATGTTTGATGGTCAAATCATGCTAAACCACCATTTTCCAATGGTTAAACCACCATTTTCGCTGGTTGGTGGTTGACCTATCCCTCTGAAAAATATGAGTCAGTTGGGATGATGACATTCCCAATATATGGAAAAATAAAATTCATGTTCCAAACCACCAACCAGTTCCTATATTTTCCCATGGTTTTTGCCATTTTTTCCACCAAGCCGCAGAGCTCGGCAGCGCGGCAGCGCTTGCTGTCTCCTCAGCGCCTGCCAGGTCCTCCTCCAAACGCAAGATGCGCCTGGGATGGCATGGGGAAGTGATGGGATGGGCCAAAAACCCTAGGAAAATATAGGGATAATTGTGGTTTGGGAAAATGGTGGTTTAACCAACAAGAATCATGATTTGGATGATTTAGTGAGATTTATAGTTGGTTTAATACGGTTTAATGGTATTGATGGCGGTTTAAGTAACAAGATTCAGGGATGTCAATTACGTGTTTCACCAACAGTAAGATGGTGATCTCGCGTCAACAACGTGGGGAAAAAAGGGGGGCCGGTGGGAATGGAATGGAGAAATTGATCCATTGGGGAAAAACCCATGGGCTTAGGATTTTTCGTAACCAGAGATGAGTAAATATCGGGCATCGCGTAGTGTGAATTGATTCAATATAACTGTTGATTGGGTTTAAAAAAAACGCCAGCTGCTCTAAATTGGCTATCAGAAACCATGGCGGGAACCCCAATGCTGATAAACATGCCAAACTGATGCCCTACAGTCCACCCAGTGCGTTGGGCGCCAGCCCCTGCTTCCATCTGCTTCCTGTGTCCCAAGGTGGTCGTTCCTGTACTGCTGGAAGCAGAATCTGCTTATTTGCAAAAGGGGGAGGCAGCAGGCATCGGACGATTGAATTGCTGGCTACAATTGGCCGTAGGATTCTTGAAATGCGAACACGAACAAATGATGGCATCTATACTATAGTGACGAAGTCCTTTGGGTTCACAGATTGCTCTGGTTGATTCCCTTTTCTATCATCTCTGTTCAGGTAGTTGTGAAGTCACTCTGACCTACTCACCAGATGTCACCAGTAAATTTAAGTCACCGGGACGACTCAAAACAACCCAGCACGACAGCCGGTACCCGGTCATACCCGATCCCATTGATCCAGCACGAGCACCTCTTATGCCTCTCCTTCTCATGTCGTTGCAAACTCTGCAGTTCCTTCTCCACCAGCTGCAGCCGTTGGTTTAGCGACGAGGACGCGCTAAAGACCTGCCGTGATGAAACAACGTGGAAATTTAACGGAATCCTCACCAATGTACGGGAATATGACTTATTCTATGTACTTCGGGATTATTCATATGTACATATATAATACACCTTTTTGTGGATGACATCCCCAAGTTGGTGAAAACAGGTTCCACCCAGGGTAGATCCTATACTTTTCCACCAGGCTTAGAGTCCGCAAATTCCGGACCACATGGTTTTGGCTATCCATTCCCGAGCACACATCACATGGTGTTCTCATATTTTCCCATGTTTTCCCATGATTTTCTCATGAAAACCTCCATTGATATCAGATTGCCCATGATTTTCCCATGTTTTCCCATGATTTTCCCCATTTTTGCTGCGGATTTCCCAGGAGTTTCCCACCTGCGCATGCGCCTCAGTCGAGGCTTGCGCCCGTTGCATGGCGGTTTGCGCCAAGCGCTGCGCTGCGTCCTGCAGTGTCACTACAGTGTGGCACAGGTCATGGATGATCATCGCCAAAATAGAAAGATTAAAGGTATATCACCTACAATAAATGATCATTATATACCATTATATACCATTACTAATGATTACTAATGGTATATAATGGTATATAATGGTATATAATGGTATATAATGATCATGACAATATATATATATATAATGATTAGTCATTTATTGTCATGATTATATACCATTATATACCATTTCTAGGTGATTTTCCGTTGCTTTCTGATTACCAGAGAATATGTGTATGTATATATATATATACGCATACACACACAATCCCATTAAATCACAATAAATCACCATAAATCCCTTCAAATCACCATTAATTTATAAACTCACTATATACTCATAACATATTATAACCTCAAACACTACCATTCTATACTCATCACCATTAAATCACCATGTCATGGTATATTGTAGGTTATGTACCTTGTGAAATGACCATTGTTTAATCACCAGAATCGTAGTGACGATGGCAGTTTATCATCCCATCTCTGCCATGCCAAGCTTTCAACTCACCATTGCAACATCACCATGAATTTCACCATGAATTTCATCACTATTTCATCACCATATCCCATGATTATCCCATGATTATCCCATGATTATCCCATGATTATCCCATGGTTTTCATCCCATTTCCCAACCTTTCCCAACCTTTCCCAACCTTTCCCAACCTTTCCCCACCCCCACAGGCCCCCCTTTCCGCCTGTAGCTCAGCCAGGTGCTGCTCGCGCTTCAGGGCCTCCTTGCGCAAGGTCTCCTGGCCGCTCCAAAGGCGCTGCTCCAGCTGTTTCACCTGCTCCTGGCGTCCAAAAAATAGGTGGCGGTTTACTGATTTTGTTGATGATGTTCAAAGTAGGAAAAACCTAAAACAAAACATAACTTCAAGTTATACCATGTTATACATGATGTTATACATGATGTTATATCATGTTTTATACATGTTATACTGGTAAATCAATTGATAACCACATTTCTCATCCACATTTCGTGGGTGGACTTGCTCGGCTTAACCACCCAGTGGGATCCGCCAACTCTGGGCCCAGCGGGGCCCATTTTATCTCTGGTTTTTGGATCAAAAAATATGGGCTGGTTTCCTATGCTTTACTATGCTTTACTATGCTTTACTATGCTTTACTGACATTAGCAGTTTCCGAGCAGTTTCCGTTTCAGGCTTGATATGTCCATCATAGCGGTTTGAATGATGGTAGACTGAGTATACTGTACTCCAGACCTTTCGTGACGCCAAAAGAGTTTGGATTTTTTTTTTAAACATCGTCCCACCTTCGAGCTGGCGAAATCAGATGGTTCATTGATGCTCATTGCTAGAAAATGCCGTTCGCAAACGTGGATTTAAAAAAAAAACGGTTGCCCTTCCTGAAAACAGCATCCAGAAATGTGGTGTTTTCAGATGGGTTTATTCCGGGTTTATGCACCATCAGAATGCGTTTCAAATTGGATGGCTTGGATGGCTTGGATGGCTCCTCACAAAGCCGCTGGACGTCAAGCACGTGCACATCCTGACCCGGTGGCACCGGTGGTTGACCAACATCCCCTCACATTCCCAGGTCGTCTCAACGGGATCATCATCCCTTCCGTCTCACGTCGCACCCAACTAGTGTATGTTGTTCCCCTGAGAAAGTGATGAGAAGTAACCATAAGTGGGTGATTTACCATGATTTACCAAGCAATTCTGATGGACAAGAATTGTGGAAACTCCAGAATGGGGACTTGACCAAGAAAAATTGGGATTATCTCACTGGGAAGATGATGAGTTAAGCCATGGGAGTTTTACAGCTAGCCTGTTTTCAGAGAAACCCACATGGGAAACTGGAGAAGTCGGCGAAATCACCATATATTTTTTTCCGCGTGGAAAAAATGGAGATCACCTAGGTGGGTTGGAGCAACTCTGACATGGAAAATCCATGAAAATCCCTCTTCAAAGATGACTTGTCCACACTTTTCCACCATGAAACCGGGCACGTCCAGCCGCCTTCAGCTGCTGCTGCAGCTGCTGCTGCAACTGGGGCTGCACAACCTGCTGCAGCTGTTGCTGCACGATCTCCAGGAGTTGCGATTGCAGCTGTTGACTCAAGGCACCAGAGAGTCGCGCCTGGGGAAGGTACATCGTGTTGGGGTTGACCAATGGGAGCAGCCAGATATGTTGTTTTTCGCATCCTGTGAAGACAAAGCATGATAGGTGTACTGGATGGATATTCCAAAAAGATCCAAAAAGACTTATATATAGATATATCATGATATATCCAGATATATCCAGATCGAGGGATTTGCCTGCATACTTCAAGGAAGAGGATAAGATCATGGTATGCTCGATGGGGCACCTCCAGCGTGTCCAAATTTCCACGAAACTCCTGCCATCGATTGCCATGGGGGACCCGTTGAACTGTGCGGGGGGAAGCAATGGTGATGTTAGGGGTACCCGGGTACCCCAAGTTTCAGAAACACCCAAAGGCATACAAACTCTTATTCTGCAGTTTGTACCAAAATGAGTCGAAAATGGGTGGAAAATGGGTATAGAGATTGATAGAGATATCATGACCTTTGTCGAGAAAATATCCGATACTGTATATATATATATATAGCATGTGTTCCCTGCCCAATAAGCATTGGAACCCGCGGGAATCAGTCGTTGGTGGTTTCGACCCTTCATCAAAAGCACTGGTCTCATTCTGTCACCGGACATCATCATCATCATCATCATCATCATCATCGTCATCGTCATCGTCATCGTCATCATCGTCAGCATCGTGAAAGGTAAAGGTGAAAATAAAAATGAATTGGCGAATGGTTTCAAATTCGCTGGAAAGAAACACTAATTGTGCACCACAGGGGAATCATGAGACCGCCCCGATAGGGTAGGGGTCCCCCCCTTCTTCAAGGGGGGGGGGGCTTCTTCAAGGGAAAGCTTCTTTGAAGGGAAGTCTTCAGTGCGGGGCAGCCCCCCCCCAAGAAGAAGAAGGGGGGGAGGGGGCTTCTTGAAGGAGGGGGGGGGCTTCTTCTTTCCTCTCTCTCTCTCTCTCTCTCTCTCTCTCCCTACTTCTTTCTGTGTCCATCTCCTCCTGTCCA
>Ga0126342_10016829_pt1 | contig 12699 bp, 15 predicted proteins | sample Cyp1metagenome_FD_92528 | JGI IMG/M metagenome (GOLD analysis project Ga0126342, IMG submission 92528) | Coral microbial communities from Lord Howe Island, Old Settlement Bay, Australia - Cyphastrea 1 metagenome | ecosystem: Host-associated > Invertebrates > Cnidaria > Coral ...
GACAGCTTCACATGGTAGCCAGTGGGTGACACTGGCTACCGGTCGTGTCGTATCTAGTGCACGAGCACTAGCCATGCAAGGCAAACCTGCGTTGAACAGGTGTACAACAAGGATGTCGTGCAGCTGAGGAGTAGCTTCAACGTGCATATCCTTGAGATGTATATTATATATGTTACATATAATGTGTATATATATATATATTCATTTATTTATGTATAGTCTATATTTCATCACACTCCAAAGGTCCGGAACAAGACCAGTTACGAAGCCCCTTCGTTCCATACGCCCGGAACACCGCGGAACGTTCCATACACAATTTTGACTCGGGACCATATATATCTATATTATAACATACAATAATACAAATCTTCTAGATGAGATTCTCCAGAGATATCCAGAGATGTTCGCCAGTTGAGCGTCAGGTGAGCGTGGCACCATTGCATTGGTGGAGCGAATGGCGGCCACGAAGCTGCTGATGGATCCAAATCCACAGAACTTGGTCAGTGGATCCTGGGAATTTCTCATCCTGGCTGGTTGATGATTTCTTCATTGGTTCTGGGGTTATACGAAGCAAGATTTATTGGGGATCATGAAACACTCCATTAGGGGAAACCCGATCAACTGGTGATGTCAAGGCATATAAGAAATGTGGGATGCATTTCGCATTTTACTATGAAAATGTTGAACTCAATCATTGGGTTGCCAGCGATGGATTTGGGTGGAACTTCGAGCTTCATCATTTTTGCCACATACCCGAACGAGATGAGAGTCGCTGCTTTGACTTTGGACCTCCATCTTGAAACCATACGAATGATGGGCTCTGACAGGTAGGTGATGTGATTGGTGTTGTCTGGATGCTGTGCTTGTGTATGCGGGTGTTGGGATGGAAGGCAGGAGGATTGACAACAAAAGTTTAGAGAGGAGACATCTGGACATTTTCTTTTCCTTTCAGGACATTTCAGGACTTGTATCCAAAAGCTCACACAGTGGACGTACATGCGGTGAGTTGAAAGCCTAGAGCCCCCTCCAAAGGAAACAACGTCATGATGCCCCACATTTGGCCTGAGTTTCGGGCCTACCGAGACATTGCACCCTGGCTTTGAGGCCCAAACTAAAGCATGGAAACCCTCAACGATGCGACGCTCATATATGCAAGGGTCAGCACTGGGATTGCTTTCCAACATGAAGTTATATACAAGCATAACATAGCATAACATAGCATAACATAGCATAACACCATTCAAATTCAGGGCTTCATTTGCCCAAAAAGAGAGTAATCATCCCACCATTCCCCATCTCATGGCCGTTTCGCGGCTGTTTTCGGCTGTTTCATCCTCAGGTCTTCTGGTGGAAGTACTTCTTGTGCACCGACGTCCGCGTGTTCCCCGAGCCACGGTTCCAAGCCGCAGAAGCCATTGCCAGATGGTCGGTGCAGGTGGATGTCACTTGGCAAAGGTGAAGCTACTCACCATCCGAAAGATTCAGCGGAAAATCTTGTGACAGGATTTGTTGATTCATCCAATGGTGACACTTGACCAAGGACAAGGGCCGGCAATACTTCAAGATCACAGCTCTGGGGAAGGACCAAGGGGTAGCTGGGTAATAGCTTCGTCTGAACTCCTGATTTTTTTAAGGTCCTGATTTGAATTCAAGATTCTTGCACATCGCGATGTTACTGACGTTCACAGTTGGTCAATGGCTTGAACAATGCAGCGGCTTCTGATCTGCGGAAAATTCAACCATGAGTACTGAAACTCGTATAGTAAAAAACATGTGCAAAACCGACTGATGGCAGAACCAGTCCAACGAAAAAGTGACTCTTTCTCTCTTTCTTCTTGGGAAGGGAAAAAAACGAGCAACCACGAATCCATTGCTTGACCCCGTGAAGGACAATGTCCAATGGGTCAACGAGAGGCATCCGCCACAGCCGCCTGCCAGTGGGCATCGTTATCCTTCACCTGCATTGCCAGCTATGCACACAAAAGGCGAAGTGCGTAGCTTGTCAACGATGGGATGTGAAGCTGAACATGGTTTCTTTTATAATGGCAAATGGAATGGTAGGTTTGAGCGTAGGAGCAAATTCTCTGGTTGTTGAGTCTTTGTCTGGAATGCAGGATGCCTTGAGTTGTAGCTTGTAGGTGGTTTGCAAAGTGTGTGGTCCAACATTAGACTTGCTCTTTTGGTGATGTCTTGTTGAAGCTGGGCACTCGTTTCCTTCTTTTGGGATCTTACGATCCACGAGACGAAAGGGTGGCTCTTCCATCCGTGGCAGAACCATTGGGTCTTGAAGTCTTGACCAAGGCACGGAAGACGACCTGCTCTATCAAAGGCCAGGGTGCGTTTTGCTGGGGAGCCATGTTGGAGATAGCACAAAGATGCCCAAAACATTTTCCACATCACCACAATATTAGAGCAGTGCGTCTTCGTGGCGACTGGAGGCTGTGCAGGCAGAACCCCCAAGATGATCCAAGATGTAGGGACAGGGTGTTTGGCCAACAAAATCCACTGAGAATGAAACGACTGAGCTGAATAATGATGGTGAAATCCAAGTTTTGGGTTTATGCAAAAATGGTGATCCATCCTGAAAACCTCGAAGTGCACCAGCTTCTGTTTGCAGGGATGATGAAAGCCAGGTATGTGCAGTGCTGAAATGAAACCCGATTCCTGCGACACGCGCAGGTCATTGCCCAACTTTGCAGATGAGAAGACAGGCAGACCAATGCTTCGACCGTCGGATAGCGAAGCACTGCTGTCCTATTTGACCGCATCTCGGCTTTGCTTCAGAGGTTTTTGGCCATAGCAAGAAAATATCTTTCCTTTCAATGCTAAATTTCCGGATGGAGGGCGCACTGTTTCTGATTCAGTCAAATGTCTACTGGTACCTGGCCAAACCAATGGAACGGTACGGTTTGCACGAATACATGCAAAGTCATGAAGCCCGCTGCTCACCATTCTCTTGCCACACTCCACCGTTGCATCTCTTGACCCTTGGACAGCTCCCAAGGTGCCTTACTTGCGTCAGCCCTTGCTTTTGAGCTTCTTCACCACCCAAGATCGAAGTAACTGCCTTCGGCAAGGAACCCTGCAGAAGATCTTGCAAGCCACGATGCTGGAGCCTGGAAAGCTGCTGTACCCCGAAGATATGCAGAAAATTCCAGAGTATGTGCCAGCCATTGCCGAGGAGGAACACTTGGTGGCCTCCCCGTTCAGTCAAATCTTGACCGAGCTCTCCCATGGCCCTGCCCAGATTCTGACCGCAGTAGGAAAGCTGATGGCGCTCACCTTGAGTTTAGCCACTTCGGTGACCTCCGAGACGGTCCCTGCCATCCTTTTCTCTGTGCGCTTGGCTGTGCGGGTGGAATCTGCGGCGGCACTGCTGATGGACCACGCGGAGGGCCAGGTGGCACGGGCATGGCCGCGCCTGACAACAACTCCTCATGTGCTGGAAGAACTGCGTCGTGGACGTGTGCTTCTTCGAAGCACCTTTGAAGGAGAGGCTCCTTGGCAAACAGAATGGTTTTCCTTCACTATCTTCACTGAACTTCCTCAGAAATGTCTCCAGATGTGTCTTGAGCTGGTGCAAAACACCTTGGCAAGTTGATCTGAGCTTGAAGACCTCAGCAACCTCATCATTTTTTTCCCGTCCTTTCCAGCTGTTGTTCTGACCCAGGTTCTTCCGTGGTTTGATCGATGGTTGGAGGAGCTGGCAGAGTCGGCACAACAGGAACCCGCGCGCGAGGATGAGTGTAACAGCTTGGCATGTCGCTTGCACGCGCACCAGGTGCTGTGAGACTTCTTAAGGGTGGGATATCCCAAATCACGAAGCCCATGGATGACTGGGGTCATTTTGGGAAACCACGGAGTCTCTTTATGTCAGGTGCTGGTGCTTCGCAATGTTCCCATCCAGAACTTCGATTCTGACCGCATCAAGCGATTCCTCTCCTCCCTGACGTACCTTTCATCACATCACACCTTCAACCAAGAGAGGTTGGAAGTGCCAGAGACAGAACTCTTCGAAGCCTTGCAGCTACATCGCCGCTTTATGGTGAAGTGGTTGGTGGAACAACGCCGCATCAATGCACTCAGTGGATTTAATTCAGTGCTGAGGAGTTGTCATCATCAACTTTCAGCACTGGGTTACTGGTCTTGATATGTCTTGATTGCATCCTTTCTGGAACTGTTTTGAAACTTTGAAACTTATCCCGTGTCTTTAAAACTAGCCCACCTAATTCTTTGCATACGTTTGCATACGCGTATTTGTATGTATTTGATTGTATTTGTGCTATTTTGATTGGGGTAAAGAGAGGTGATCCTGGCAGTGAGGTGATAACAGTGCTCCTGAAACCGCAAACTTCGAGTGGGTCTGTGTTGGTGACAGCTCTGAGTATGAAGGTCGCTTCGGAGTTCTCAGCGAGTCAGCTCCAGACAAGGATGCCCAGGGTGAGGAGATCAAAGACCGCCCATCAGGCCCATCAGGCATCAAAACTGTGAATGCCTCCGATGCATTTTGGATTGAACTCAACGTGCAACTGCTCCAAGTGACCGTCCGAGGCCGAACTCTGGTGCCTTTGGAAGATTTCATTTGGAATGACGAGGATTTCAAGCATGTCTTTGTGTCAGAACTTGGTGAAAAGGGTGCTCAGCAGAAGACCACGGTGCAGTGCAGTGCCTTGCTGACATCATCGAATGCAACGGTCCGTGAGCTGTTGAGTATCCCGTTCCGTGCCACCTTCTGGTCTTCCAAGCCCGCCAGCTTCTTGCCATTCTTGGATGAATGGGATCGGTTGTACGACGTGGAAGACATGGAGGAGGATGAATTCTGGATCGCTGAGCTCTTTGAACCTGTCAGGCAATGTTTTTCAGTGGAAAACACCAAACAAACCAAATCAAAATGGCTGGCTCAAAAAGCCTTAACAAGGTCTGCCAGACTATCAGTCGCTGGAAGACTCGTAGAAAACATGTTGACGAACTCGGGACTTCATCGAAATCAAGCTGTATGTATGTGATTATATATGTATATATAATACACACACACATATATATATGTGAAGCAACAGGCTGCGGGTCCGTTACTACCGTTTCTACCCCGCCAATCTTTCGCCAGGCGCAGGTTCTTCATCCCCCCCCTCCTCGACGACCGCCTTTGTGGTTCATGAAGGATGAGCCCATCCCCACGGAGACCACGGTGGTGCAGTTGATGGGAGTCCACCAAGATGCCAAGGCTCGAATTTGGAAGGAGGTGCACTTGTTCAAAGAAAGGAGGATGGTTCATGTCTATGACATCAGGTGGGAAGTGGCGGAGGGTGATGGAAGTTTGGAGACCAATGAAAGGGATGCCAAACTATTGTGAAAGGTTGAGTCATCTCTGAAAGGCATAGTCTGCTTGTCTTTTTGACTGGAACAGATGGTAGAAGTGAATCAGGGCAACTTCCATAATTGCATTTAGTTTCCAAGCATGCAATCTAGAAGTATATCTTGCAGCAGTCTCTATGTTTTCCCTGAGGGCTTACGGTCATCAGCTCTATCGTCAGTTGGAATACACCAGCAATGCGCGGCTTTGCATGCGCGAGCTCCAACCTTCACTGGATGAGCGTGGCGAACCTTGGGAAATGTGGGAACGCTACGAGGCACTTTGACAAGTTTGGACATGGGTGGTTCTGCGGAGGGAGGGGAAGGGATAAGATTCTTGCTAGGATCACGCTTATGTAGCTTTCATCATTCCAGCACGGGTCAGATGTAATCTCGGCCCCCTCAAAGTTACACAGCTTCTGGATGCTTTTGGTACCCTCTGGTGTCTTCAAACACAGTGAAAAATCCCCCATGAAAAGTTCAATGCATTTAGCAGCCCTGCCAATTTGGAGGCTGGTGGCTCCGGCTGCGATCTGCGCAATCATGACAACAGCTGCACGGTGTCGCGCACGTCCGTCAAGGGCATGCTGGGCTTCGGTGCTGAGGTTGATGGTCAGAGTGACCCCCTGGATGATCCAGAGGAGATGGTGGGAAATCATTGCCATCCATAAGAATGGATCAGATATTAGAGATCAAGTTTTTTCATGTTTTTTTCATGTTTTTCCTAAGGAACAGCAGGGTTGACTTTGTAGCTTGTGAGATGTTATGTTGTCACCCTGACCAAAGCTGCAAGCTGGAGCCACAGGAGTGGGATGACAACGATGCCGGAGCAGAGCGGAACACTCAGGCGGCCGCCAAGGATGATGAAGTTGATCTGGAGGAGGATGGAATTCAGCGACGGCGCAAACCCTTGCGCAGCAGCCCAGCAGAGCTTCTTGCAACCACTTGTCGTCAGGGACATGAGATGCAACCTGAGAAAAAGAAGTCAAATCGTTGCAACCTTTGTGGTTGCAGTGGCACAGCTTTCCGCTGTAGAGACTGTGACTATGATTTGTGTGAGCCATGTCAGAGGAACATGGCAAGACGTGTGCCTGTACGATTCCAAGAAGGAGATCGTATGTTGGTCAAGGGGGCCGGTTACAATAGGAAAGATGGTGTGGACTGGCGCTTCTGCTTCTACGCTGGTTCTGATTGCATCTTTTCGTTCGCTCCCTGTACTCAGCGGAAGTGCATTCTCAGGCTTGGCTGGGCAATGACAACTGTCTCTTCGATTGGAACATAGCCAGGGATAAATGCCACAGAGATGGACCTTCAGGGCAGCTGTACTTGACTGGACATGGTGTACCACTCCAGATTCAGTCTGATTGGAATGGGCCAACTTTTTCTATTGTGAACATCAAATCCTTAAGCCATTTTCTTGAATCTTGAATCCTTTCCATGCCGAAGCGCAGGAACTCCCTCATTGACAGCGCCAAAGGATCAGAGATGCTTGACGGCCAGGCTGATCAAACCATTTTCGCTTGATGGCGGCAACGACAGCAGCAACGGTAACACCATTGGCAAACACCGCAACCAATTGAACCAACCACCATGCCAATCATCAGAACGACAGCAACAGCGATGGCAGCTGAGGATAGCAACAATGACGGCAACATTATATACAACAATAGCCACAACACAACCGAACTCAATGCAGCCCAACACAACACACAGCACAAGTAGACTGTCTACGACCGCAGGAGCAGGTACTGGTAGAGAGAGAGAACCATGGGTCTCACGCTGTAAATGGTGTGAACATGTTTGGAGTTTGAAAACCTTAGGCCATGGACTTTAAATGACTTTAACTTTATACATCTTTATACGTGAACCATTTCATGGCCTGCCCTGCACCACGGCACCAAGGATCCGCACTGGAGGATGCCCCTTGGGTTCTGAGTCCGATGTCTTTGAGGCCATGCCATGACTGGAAGCTGACTGTTGGCATCGAGTTTGGTTTGGATCGGTGGTGATATGTGGTGATGTATTGATGATCATTGATGTGTGTTAAGTTGGGAAATGATAGCTTCGGAGTGACCGGAGTGGCTTGACTTTTCAGGTGGCGTTTGAGAAGACCGACGAAGGATTTGAAATCCGAATCAATGGAGAGCGGCAGGCCTCGGAAATCAGTATCGATTTACTGTCAATGAAGAACGACATTGTCAAAGTTTTCCATGGAAAAAAACGGAACAAATCACTGACTCTGCCAGGTGGACTTCGACTTCCCGGATCGTTCCGCAGAGCAGGTGGATTACATTGGCTTCGATTGCCGCGCCGGATCCATCAAGGAGACGGAGATCTTCCACGATCGCATGCTGACAGAGAAGTCGCCCTTCGAGCGAATGATGGAAGTGGGTGAGCAGTTCTTGCCGCGACGAGTGCTGTGGGGCTTGTTGCCAGAAGCCCTGTGACCTGGAGCGAATAGCGACACAAAAAGGATTCAAAAGAAGGGCTAGGTCGGCTAGGTGAGGTCATGTGACAGGTGTCTAAAGAATTCGCTCTTGAGCAGACCATGCCATCCCTTTCGTCAGCAACTTTCTTACAGGTCCCCAAATTAGTGAGATCTTTTGCTGGAGGGAATACAGGGGATGCTGAGACTCCAATGCACATGAGGTTGGAGGACTACAACTTCTACCAGGAAAATGCCCCGCCGCATCGAGTGATCCGTGGATATCCAGCCAAGGGTCGCTGGCCTTCTGGGGAGAACGAAGAGGAGGATCTCCTGGAAGCGGATTCCAGCAACAAGAAGGTCGGGAGATGTGACGGAGATGTGGGAGGATCTTACTGGAGTCTGGACCCAAAGCCGACCTGAAATATACTGAAAATCATGGGCGTCCTCTTCGTTAGACCATTTTGATGTGTTGGGTTGGTCTGATTCTGTCTGATTTCCGGCTGTTTGTGTGATCTTTTCCCACACCCTGCACCACAGGTGGATCACATTTTGATTGTGAAGCTGGTGCGCATCAAGAAGATTGTTTGCACTGGTTTGAAGGGGTGGGGTGCCGTGGTCATCAAACGCTTCCGTGACAACATGGCACGCCCAGACCTTTATCTGCTGGATTTGGTGCACACCAAAGCTGGAACTCCTTTGCATCAGCTGGCTGATTCGTTGGCAAGAGCAGAGAACTTGTCCTACATCTTGGCATGGACTTCTGTGAACCCATGGGAGGCACATTTCAGAAGCTGAAGCCAAAAAAACCTCATGGCATTCCCATTGCCAACTTGACATATCAATTTTTGACAACTTCTTGAGTTTTTTTTTTTTCTGCCCTGCAACATTGAACTTGGATTACTTGGTTACTTGGATTTGTTGTGACCTGTGCTCGCTGCTAGGCCAAAGATGGTCCCCTTCGTCTGGAACGTGTGGAGATGCCCCGCTTGCAGCTGACCTGGGATGTGCGAAAGGGACCCAAGGGCGAACAACGCTTATACTCCGTGGATCACTCTCAGCTCCACGACAGCATTGGTCATTGGTGATGATTGAGGTTTTTCAAGATGGGAGTATTCTCTTCTGCAAATTCCATGGAATTCCCAACACAAAAAATCTGAACATCATTAAAGCTTAAAGCTTTGCTGTGCAAGCTTCCAGAGACTCTTTCCTGGACTTGGGATGTTTCCAGTCCCTCACCTGTCACCAGCCAAAGCCAGCTGAGAGCCCAGGCTTTTCCTCCCTACGCAGCCACCCTTCGGTGCCCGGGCACAAGCCATGCAGCTCCTTCAGGCGAGGGGGTACCTTCACCGACGATTGTGGTCAGGTTTCAATGGTGGTTTTAAGAGGTTTCGTCAGGTTTCGTCATATTTATGTTTTCCTATTGGGATATCTGGGTATTTCTGGGTTCAGAATTCCCGGGTGATTTTGAGAGTAAATATGGATGATGCGATGCTGGATGGGGTCCAAAAGTGGCTTCGCTGACGAAATCAACCCGCCAGCATTTGGCACTTTGTGACTTAAAGGCCCCAAACCTTCAGCCTGTTTTGCCAGAGGCCATGCCGCACGCTCTGTTGCTGCAAAGCGAAGACGAGGAGTAAAGTGAGTTGGATTGGCAGCTGTTCTGTGGGCTGTGAAAGCAAAACCGGCAGAGCAAGGCCTTGAACAACCAAATTTATGACACCATTACATGGTGTAAGCCCACAAACATGGAATGATGAACCCCCAGGAGCTGTTTACTTGCGTCCCAAACTCAGCACGTCAATCCTTCGAGACACCGCGCCCCTTTCGTTAGTCTTGGTTTTGGAAAAGGTGAGGAAACTGCCCAACGCTGATCAACACAGAGCTTCCTTCGACTTTGAAACGATCCCTTGACTGACCAACATTTGCAGCTTCAGGTTCCAAATGTTTGCCCTCATCGCATCCAGATTTATTCGATTCCTGGATGGCAAACATGCAGTGAGATTTTTTGTAGTAGATAGCCTCACACTGAATCCGAGATATGTATATATATATAGTTGGATGATAGAATAACATCCTTCTGTGCAATGTACACTCGAAATATTTCTTCTTGCCTCATCATTAACCCATGCGAAACTCATTGAAGATTTGTAAGATCAGCTGCTTATTGGGCGACACTTTCCGAAATGGTGAAGATATGTGAAGACAATCCCCAGCTCTGCCAGCTGTCAAGAATTGTCCTACCTTCCTGAGGAATCCGTTCAGTACCGAGCTGGTTCTGGAGCGGGGACACGGGGCCTGTTGCCTCAGTGCCGGAGTTGTCACGGGAACATGCCCAGTTTGGTGACAGTAATTCCTCGTGGATTCATAGGCACGTAGGCAACCCTAGCTCATGGGGAACTAATCACAACCCCAGTCTTGACTAGTTAAATTATGTTAAATTCCTATTTATATCCAGCTGGTATCGAGGCCAATCTTTGTCCCTTCCATGGTTGATTTTTTTTGGGTTGGCCTGAGGTTTGGAGCGCTGGCGCGACCAAGCACTTCCTGTGCGCTGGGGCAGGGATGGTTTTTGGCAGCCCCTGAGGCTATGCAGACCCAGAGAGGAAATGCAGGTTCTGACCGGTATACAATTCTGCCCACTGGATATATCAGTCCAAAATACTCAGGTCTCAGACAGAATAGTGACATGTAGTGAAGGTATACAATTTGAATTAATTCGATACCTTTTCGATTTTCCACCCCTAGCTGTGCCCAGATACCCAGTTCACGTGTCAGCATCGTTCCTGCAACCACCAACGACTGGATGCTCGGCTTTCTGTCAAGGATGTTTTGCTAAAGGACTCCAGAGACAGAAATCCCAAGAGACACCAGACAAGGCAAGGATGTGGAATTCAACACCTGCAGGTTCGATAGGATTTGGCTGACAGATGCTGACAGTCAGCACGGTTTGACAGTCTGAAATGAATGCACAGTTTTTGAATGTGAACGAATACCAAGGATCGGCTCTGTACTTGATGCTTCTGTTCTTCTTGCATAGAGAGCCTTGGCTGCGAGACGCGAGACGGATGTGGCAAGGTTCAAGTCAGAGACAGCTGGTAGCTGAGCCTTGACGGCCTAAGGATTATCACCTCGTGTCTCAGCTGGTGAATTCGGTGGCCACAGATTCTCCCTACACCAGCGACTTGGTGACGATGTGAAAGACCTCAAGTGTTCGCATTTGGTTCCAGTGCTACTGCCAGAGTCCACACAAAACACTCAAAGTTGACCACATCGAGAAGTTGACTGAGGTGAAGACAAGGTTTGCTTTGAGCATTTTGCCACCATTTCAGACAGGCTAGCTGTGACTCTACAGACTCTTTGGACAGCGAGTTTTTACTGCGAGATCTCAGTGCCTGGCTGTTCCATGGCTCCCGTGGTGCCGTTGCCAGCCGTTGCCAGTCATCCCAATGCGACAGCTTTGCGCTGCAAATTGGCTCTTGCTGTGCGCCGGAAATGAAGAGATTTGGGAACTCCACAATCTCCAATCCATGATGATCATGATGTGTTCAACAGGAAAACCTTTTGGTGAAACACGGATAGGATAATACATATATATATATACATACATATATTATATGTATATATATAATGTATATATATATAATATTATATAATTGTAATTATATATCCACCTGGAAACCTGCTCTTGGTTTCTGGTGGTACGCGAGTCTCGGTGTGAAAGGAGATTCTTAGATGTTGAGTATTCGTGTCCAGGTACAACACTCGCGAATGCCTCTGCCATGGCATTTGTACTCTCAAGGTCACCAAGTGGTGGTGGCCAGGGAATTGCCGGAAGTGACCAAAAGATGCTGACAAAAGTTTTGGATATATATATATATATGACTTGGTGGCCGGGCTTCTAGGATACACAATACACAATGTGATCCAAGAACTGGAGTAACTTTACTTAGTGTGACCCTGAGCCGAACTGATTTAGTCTCGCTGCCACTGGGAAGAGATCATGACATTTTGTGCCCCTGGTCTCTGATCTTCCCGCAACTTGCAGGTGCAGAGCATGTCAGACGAGTGCCACGGCAGAGATGGGATATTTATGGGATGGAACACACGTAGCCTGTAGCTGTGTAGCAAGCAGGAGGTCTGTGAAAGAGCATTTGTGACATCATTTGTTTCAGTGAAAAGAAAGCCACAAATGCGAAGGGCAATATGGGACCTGTGAGACTTGAGTTTGTTGCACAGGAACTGCTCAGGCACAGTGCCAGAAACGGCCAGAGTCACAACCACCAGTTTCGTTGGAATCCCTCCCAGTTCTATCAGATAGCATGGTGGTATTTTGCTGACCCCATTTCCCATGGTTAGTAGTACCCTCCAGCAATTAAACATTGCATTGGAAAATCCCATATGAAAATGGATGATTTTCCCATCAAAACCTTCAGTGCGGGGATTGCCATTTTAGATTCCCCGTGCGGGTATCATATCACCATCCGACACCATGAGGTGATCCATGTCACTGGCGAGTGTCGTTTGAGCTTTGAGGAAGAGATGCAGGCGGGTTCACTTGGGGGTGGAACCAACCGTGGCCAATTTTCCATCAATTTTCATCGTCTTTTTGTTGGATCCACTCTTGCAGTTACAGTCCTTTGTTGGCAGGTCCATTTTTAGTTGATTGTTTTTCGTGATTGCGTTTGATGATTTGATGGTTTCCAAAACTCCTGTCTTTCATTGCAGTCCTTTGAAGGGCATGGTGCAATTGATATTCTGTTGGTAACCCGTAGGTGACCCGGCAGTTGGAGGATTTTGTTGGTACTTGGATGTTCATCTCAGTTGGTAAGTGGCCACTAATAAATTGGGCAGCCACAGTTAGGAAACTTCACCTCAAGAATAGTATAGTATTGTGGTGTATACAGTATACATATATATATATA
>Ga0126342_10016830_pt1 | contig 12699 bp, 13 predicted proteins | sample Cyp1metagenome_FD_92528 | JGI IMG/M metagenome (GOLD analysis project Ga0126342, IMG submission 92528) | Coral microbial communities from Lord Howe Island, Old Settlement Bay, Australia - Cyphastrea 1 metagenome | ecosystem: Host-associated > Invertebrates > Cnidaria > Coral ...
AAGTGTAGAGTGTGGAGTGTGGAGTGTAGAGTGTAAAGTGTAGAGTGTAAAGTGTAGAGTGTGGAGTGTAGAGTGTAAAGTGACGATTGTAAAGTGTGGAGTGAGGAGTGTAAAGTGTGGAGTGTGGAGTGTAAAGTGTAGAGTGTGGAGTGTGGAGTGTAAAGTGTAGAGTGAGGAGGGAGGAGTGGAAAGTGCAGAGTGCAGTGTAAAGTGTGGAGTGTGGAGTGTAAAGTCTCAGGTGAGGAGTGAGGAGTGTAAAGTGCAAAGTGTAAAGCGTGGAGTGTAAAGTGTAGTGTCTACGAGTGTGGAATCTAAAGTGTAAATTGTGGAGTGTGGAGTGTAAAGTGTAGAGTGTGGAGTGGGGAGCTTCCCCCATAGACACGGCGACGCCACAGGAAAACCAGAGACTCGAGACAAGACACGTGGATGCAGAAAAACCAGCATTTCGTACGAGACTTCCTCCAATTTTGACATCACATTATCAAACAGGTTGGAATGTCACAAAGTGCCACGCCTGCCACGCAAAACGGCATGACAACTTGCCTGGACACATTCGAAGAGGAGAGGTTTTCCAGCTTCCCGCATAGACACGGCGACGCCACAGGAAAACCAACGACTCGAGACAAGACACGTGGATGCAGAAAAACCAGCATTTCGCACGAGACTTCCGGCAATTTTCACAGTTGGCAACATGACAAAAGGAGAAGTTTTGCAGCTTCCCCCATAGAGACGGCGAGGCCACGGGAAAACCAGACACGCGAGACGAGACAGGTGGGAGCAGCAAAACGAGCATTTCGTGCCAGACTTCCTCCAATTTTCACACTTTGTAGCTTCAAAATCAACGTTTTCCTACGAGTTTTCCTACGAGTTTTCCTTAGAACCCGAAAATTTGCAACCTCAAAATCAATGTTTCGTGCGAGGCTTCCGTCAATTTTCAGCACATCGCACAAAATGCCACTACGGCCACGGAATTTGCACCTTGTCGCTACTTGACGCAGCCCTGCCAATGCGATTTGCAAAAAACACGCAACACAACACGTCTAAAGTGCTGCGCCTGCCACGAAAAATGAGGATGGACACGTCCAAAGTGCTGTGCCTGCCACGAAAACTGCAACACATCTTCTGACAACGTCGCAAAAGTATTGCACCTGCCACGCAAAACGATTTTCGACACGTTCCAGAACACGTCTGAATGTCACGAAGTGCCACGCCTGCCACGCGAAACGAAGCAACGACTTGTCTGAAACCGCCAAAAAGGACCACCTCTGCAAAACTTCCCATAGGCACGGCCATACGGGGATCGCGCGGACGGTTGCGGACGGTTGCCTCTAAGCTGAGTTAAGGCAGAATCCTTTACCTTAAGGTAGATCATAACCTTAAGGTAGAATTTTACCTTTAAGGTAGAACAGTAAATAACCTTAAGTTAAGGTTATTTGGCTTAGTTACCTTAAGGTAAGCCAATCTACCTTAAGGTAAATAGGTTAAGTTACCTTAAGGTAAACCAATCTACCTTAAGGTAAATAGGGTAAGTTACCTTAAGGTAAACCAATCTACCTTAAGGTAAATAGGTTATGTTACCTTAAAGTTGTTTATCCAACCCATGAAAATCAAACAAAAAAGTTCTTATTAGTTTGCCTTTAGATGTTTTTTAATCTGTGCTTTCTATTTTTTGCTGTGCTGGGATCTGATTTCCCACACATGCTACTTAGCAGAAATGCTTGTGACTTCACAAATATTATTTAACACAAGTGCTACTTAGCAAATGTTATTAGACAATCTGTTGCATAGCAGACCTTGCCACTTAGGAACATTGAATGGCCACAGCCCACAAACTTTGAGTGCCCAGCAAACAAAGCAGTGCCAGCAGCCACACTTTTTTCCATCACAAACTGCTCAAGTGAAGGTGCATGGCAATTCGAACCTTGCTGATCACCTTGGCAGTGACTTGAGGTCCTTTAAGACCTCTACAGCAACTTCTTGCCAATGTTCTCTGAACTGACATGTAGTCTTCCAGTCTGAAGCACCAAGTCAATCTTGGATTGAGCACATCACTGGTAAGCACACTATGAAGCCATGTATGGATCTTGGGAATATCTGAAAAAAGTGTGACTTCCTCATCCAAGAAGCTTTGGGCCAAATCCCTGTGCAATTGTGCCATTGCGAAACTCATTGTCTTAAATTTGGAGGAAGCTTCAGGTCCCAAAGCCAAAGCTTCTGCATTTTCTTGAGAATTTTTTCTGTGAGCATGTTCATCTTGAGCCAAGTTTTGATTTTTTTGTGCACAGGGTTGGCAGCATCCATGTTTTCAACCCAGAGATGAAACATAGGCACTGCTAAGGAGGCCACCTGGGCAGCCCTCCCTTTCAGCTTTGGACCCCCCTTCTTTCTTTCAAAGATGGACAATTTTGACATGCCCCGATATCTGTCAGAAATTTTCTCATCCTTGTAAACAGCTGAAAATTTGGACCAGCATGCCTGCAAGTTTGCCAATGGTGAAGCATCTGGTAAAATTTTGTAGCAGAGAAGCCACAAGCAAGAAGCAAGGAACACCATGTCTGTGCCAAGGTACTTGCTGTGCATGAAATCATAGCATACTGCCACAGCTGATAGCCCTGGCAATTGCTGAAAAAGAGGACAAGAGGATTTGTTTTCCCACATGTGCCATGTGGCTTCCATTGTGATTGGATCCAAGGTGCTGTCAACCGACAATCTTTCCAAGACATTGCTGAGGAATCACCTGTGCACTTGCACAAAGAGCAAGGGCCACTTTTGGAACTATAGTGAGGCAATTTCAATACTTGGGTTAAATATTCCAAATCACCCACCAAAGACCACAATATCCCACAATATCCACCAGCAAGGTTTTGTCCAGCTCTCTGACCTTCCTGTGTATTGGCTGCATATTTGTTTCCCAAATGGTCAGAATCTGGGAAAACACCAAGCTGCAGCCATTTAAATGACCAAGCTAAGATTTGCCAGAACTCAGCAAGTGTGGTAGAGGCCATAGTTTCATCAAAGCAAGACCACACCTGCATTTGCATTGATTTGGTGCTGCCCACTCCAAGTAAACTGTTCCAAGACCAAGTTGTTAGCTGCCTGCTCCACACTTTGCCAATTCCCAGCACAGGGGTGCCATCACCATGCAAAGCCAGCGGCACCATTTTGGTAGGAAATTGAGGGTTGCCACCCAAAACTGCATGTCCTGGGTATGCAGGGTGCTTCTTCTGCAAGTTCCAAAATGTTTTGAGCTGGTCCTGGCTTGGGCAAATGATTGTGTCCCAGGCATTCTTGTAGCAATGATATATTTGGCTGAACACCAAATGTGGCAAAAGCATCATCTGCACAAGCTTGTTGTAAGGTGGCTTGAAAGTAATGCTTGGCATAAAAGCTCTTGGCAGCAAACAAGCTTTGTTAGCGAAGTTCAGCAAAGCCTTGTGCATATTTTGCCTTGGCTGCTGGTTGGTGGCAAGAGAAAAAACAAACCATAAAACTACAAAACAGCTAGAAAACATTGCTTAGAAGACAAGGGGCTTGTGGGCACCCGAAGTTCCCATGGAAGCCAAAAATGCAATGTCTTCAGGTGGAACAGCCCCAGCCTTTTCAAAATCATGTTTGGATCTCTGTGCCAAGTCTTGCACTTCCTGTGGGCTCATTGTCCCCCAGGCCCATCTTTCCAGCAAAGATGTCCCAAGCTCTGATGAAGCAAGCCTGGTTGTGGTTGGTTCTTCTCCTGCAAGCCTTTGCCTGATGCCACCCTTTCTCCTTTTCTTTGTCAAGGGCTCACCAGACATACCCATGGCTGAAGCAAAGGGCACCAAGCTATGCACTGTCAGAAAGGAACAAAGATTGAACAGCTTCACCATGGACATGTTGGTGGGCATGCTTTGTTGGGAAGCAGACAGTGGAAACTTACATTCGCACAGCAACCACAATCAAACATGTCACATGAATACCAAAAACTCTTGAGCACAAGAACCATCCACAACCAAACATGTCACATGAATACCAAAAACTCCTGAGCTCAAGGTCTATCACACCACACCACCAATTCTTGCCGAGAAGCTTGGGAACCATTATGGGTGCAAAAAATCAACTGGGAACCCAAAACTATTGGACAGCAAGTTGCATGGCACTTGAACACCAAATGCCACTGAGACTGCAAATGCTACTTAGGCTTCAAATATTACTTAGGCTGCAAATGCTACTTAGGTTCAACATGCTACTCACATGGCAAAAAATGCTACTTAGACTCAAGATGTTACTTTGATCCAAATGTTATGTAGGTTCACAATGCTACCCAGCAACTAGGTTCAGAATGCTACTTAGGTTGTAGATGTTACTTGAAATGTTTTTTCTGCACCCCCATGCTTTCAGCCCACTACCCAGCAGAGCTGCTCAACCAAAGTGACACTGAACCCACTGCAGTGAGCTATGTGCAGCTTGTTTTTCTTTCCAGCAGAGGGGCAGAGTTGCTGACCTCTTTTGCCATCTACACCAAAAACTGATGAGCCAACACTTTGCCCCCTGAGCTTGAAGCATCAAAAAATCAAACAGAGCAATTTTTCAGCTGGTTACATTCTCAACAACATTTGAAACTGATCCAAAAACAAACTTGGGTGGCAGAAGTGCCTACAGCAACTTTAGCCAAAAGTAGGTAATGGCCCATCATCAGCTGCTACTTCTTTCTGTGCACTTTGTGTCTTACCTTCAGAACTCTCCTCTTGTTTTCAGCAAAGCCTTGAACTTCTCTACTTCCTCATTCAATTTCCTTGTTGAGTCAGCCTGGTCGGTGATGAAAGCTCGAAAGTTGGTTGGTGTCAAAGGGGATTCATCTGGCAGCTCCCTCTTCCAGGCCAGGACATACTCATTCTTCTGTGACCAGTCTTTCAAAGCTTTCACTGTAGCCTTGAACTCCTGCTGGTCAGCCACTGAAGAACACTTGTTGAGCAGCTTCATGGCTGTGGCATGCAACTTTTCTTGTGCGTTTTTAGCATCTTGGAGAGTTGTGATCATCTCTTTGGTCAAGCCCACATCCTCAACTGCCCTATTCTGCCCTGAGCTAGATGATGGAGCTCCACCACCAGTACCCCCATCACACAGCTGCTGGTCACCAAAGCTCCAGGAAAGGGTTTTGAAGGCTTTGCTCAGTGCCTGGTACTGGGAGCCATCCAGCTTAACTTCTTTGGCACCAATCTTGGTAGTGTCTTGCCTTGCGTTTTCAACTCCTGCCTTTGTCTTTCTGCAACCACAGAAAGGAACACCATCCTGTTGCCACTGTTGAACACTGCCATTCTGGATGGCCTGATCCAAGGCCTCTTTGTTGCCATGGAACACTTGGTACAGAAACACATCCTTTGGTGTTCCCTGCTGTTCATCTTTTCCATACCTCTTATGGAAAATCTCTTTCTGCTGCTGGAACCAAGGATCTTCTGCACACATAATGTAGCCTCCACGTCCATCCTCTTTGAAGAGCTTGTTAATCAATTTGGTCTTGAACTGTCGTGGTTTGGGATGCTTGGCAGCTTCTTTGCTAAACATCTCCCAAATGTGGTCAGGAATGGCACCTGCATCTGCCATTTTCTTGAACTTCTTGGATTTGCCTCTCTGCCTCTTCTCCTGCTCTGTGTCATTCTCATCATCACCATCTGATGAGCCAGAAGAAGAGATCTGTTTTGTTCCCTTTGTTCCCACTTGTTTCCATTTCTCTGTTTTTGCAAGGAGACTTTCTTTCTTCTCTTTTTCATCATCTCCTGTGGCAGCAGCAGGCCTTTTCATCTTCTTTTGCACTGCTTTCTTCTCTTCTTTCTTCTTTACCTGTTTCTCTCTTTTCTTTGTTTTTTTTGGCTTTGGCGTTGGCTTTGCATTGTGTGCACTGTCCTCTGGTTCTTCCTCCTTTCCCTCTGTGTTGTCACCAGGTTTTGTTTCTTCATCTCCTGGTTCTGCAAATAAGCTGTCTTTGTCATTATTCTCATCAGAGTCAATGGCTTCATTTGAAGTCTTTGCCTTTGCTTTTGGTGAAGCAGAAGGTGGCAAGGCCAGGGTTGTGCCATCCCTGGCAGAAGCAGGCCTCTTCTTGGGTGCCATGCCAAAAACGAATTGGATGATAGAATGTGAAATCTGTGGAACCAAAACAATGTGAAGGTGTACCATGAAAGTGACGAAAAAAGTGTGTGGTGTTCATGTGTGTGTGGATGTGTAGCAGTGCAACAGATGCAACCAACAATGGGTAGCTCTGGAATCTATCAATACCAACAATGTGAAAAGTTGCAACTGAAGCATTCATCTGGGAGCCAAAAAAGGTGATAACTCATCTTGGCCCATGCTGTGCCCACTAGTTAGTTTGTACACTGTCAGCTGTTTTCATTAGAAAGAAAGCTGAATATTTGAATCATTGATACCAAAGCAATGTGTGAAATGGGATCATTCTAACTTGTTTTTAATGATTCTTTGGTGACACTTTGAGGCCTGTTTGGTGCCACTTTGGTTCCCTCTTATCAAAGTGACACCAAAGTGTCACTTATAGGTGCCACTTTGGTGACACTTTGCAAAAGTACCCCCAAACTGTCACTAAAGTACCCCCAAACTGTCACTAAAAAATCTTCAAAAAAAGTTAAAAATATACTGTATGTGAAATTAATATAAACATTGAGCTAATTACCATTTAACAAGGTATTGTTTCCAACACAATGCACTTGGATTCCTACGATAGTACTTAGCCAGATTGTGACTTAGCTCAACCCCATCTGGAATGTGACCTAGTTCAACTACATGACAATATCCATCTAGATTGTGACTTAGTCCAAGGAACTAATGTTACTTAGAGTAAGGTGAAGCCATCCAGTCCTGAAACCAAAAGATGTTACCTAGCCACTTTGAAAAATGTTACATACCCAAGGTTGTAACTTACCCAAGGCCAAGCAGCAGTGCTACGTAGTCAGATTGCAAAATGTTATATACTTAATTGCAATATTACTTATCCCAAACCAAGTTGAGACCTTATCCAATGCAGTTCCAAAACAGCAAGCCACTGAGAACAAGCAGCAAAATTTTCCAGCTCTGCCACTGCACTCCAGGTTCTCACCACTGGGTCCTGGCACAAGTGCTGAATCAAAGCAAGCAAACAGATCAAAATTGGAACTGAATTACGCACATCAGACATTTCTCCTCACTGTTGGGCTTTGGCCCTGTCCAATGGGCATCACACCTCCTGCAGAAGCCAACAACAAATATAATCAGTTAAAAAGAAACTCAGTCAATTTCAGTCCTTGCTCTTCTTCGAGAACACTCATCTCTTGCTCCATCTGCAAGTAGTCAGCTAAGGATTTGCCAGGGCCTGCAAAGAACCATCCCTTCCCCAACAAAATAACAAAGACATGCATACAAACATTTCAGCAACTGACATCTCATGTTGCCTCCTTTGCCACCATACTTTGGCAAAGTTCCAATGTAGTAGGGATCTTGGCCACCTGCCCAAAGAAATGCAAACTTGCATTTTGATTCCAAACATTTCAGCAACTGACATCTCATGTTGCCTCCTTTGCCACCATACTTTGGCACATTTCCAAAGTTGTAGGGATCTTGGACACCTGCACAAAGAAACGCAAACTTACAATTTGATTCATCAAGCATGACTGCAATCAAGAATTCCTTGTTAGTGCAAACAAACCTACCTCCCCTGTCCATGGAAGACACCATTCCCTTCTTTCCTTGTCCCTTCGTGTCTCCTTAGTTGGTTCCAGGCATTGTCTTAAATAGCAACTCCTGCAACAACACTTGCCAATCAAACTAACATTACATAAAACAACACATCAGCATTGCCAAAGTCACATGTGACAAGCAAACACATATATTGCTGCCAAGATGCTGTGCACAAAGATTCCTTCCATTGGAGGGGCTTTCACTGGTGGGCGGTCCTGCTGGTTGAGGGAAGTGCACATATACCTGATGGCCCACTCCCTGCAAAGGCCACATTCTAAATGGCAACATGGGCATCGCAGAAGGACAAGATTGCCTTCCTCATCTTGGGTATACCCATGGTACCCCTTGTGTTTGATGCCTTGCCCCTTGCAGGTTCCTGTGTGATCCCTGCTGGCAATCTCCGTGGCTTCAGCCACTTAAACATACATGGCTGGCTCAAGAGAAAAAAACAGGTGACAGCTAGAGCTGGTTTTCCTTTGAACCAAAAAATTGAGCAAAACGTTTTAGCAATTCAATCATGTCAACAACATGTCTGGGCACCACACTTCCATGTGACTCATGTGACAAGCAAGGAGAAGCAAATGTTACTTAATCTCAAAGCACCATATTAGTTAGATTGCTCCAATTTGCTACTTAACCACATGCTACTTAGATCAAAATGTGCCAATGATACATTAGATTGTTTAAACCTGTTACTTAACCACATGCTACTTAGATCAAAATGTGCCAAGGATACATTAGATTGTTTCAATTTGTTACTTAGCCACATATTACTTAGACCATCAATGTTGCAGTGGCTAGCTAACATCATCACACACCCCCAGTGCTGCACTTTTTTCTCACCACTTCCACTCAGTCTTCCTCTTCCTCTTTCACCTCCTTCTTAAGTTTCTTCACTTCCACCTTTGCTTCTTGCAGCTCCCTCTTCACCTGAACCCTCTGCACTGCATCCTCTGTCTCCTTTTTCACTTCTCCCACAGCTGTTGGAGGTTCAGAAGTAGGAGTGTGTGAGCTTGGAGATCGTGTTGGAGACCTGGCAACCTCAGTAGGTGCCACTGGGGATCCCACAACAGTCTCACCCTCTGTGGGAGAACCAAGCTCCACTTCTTGGCCAGCATCAACCTCCTTGTCCACAAAAAAGTTCAGGAAAGAACCACCTGCTTGCACCCCCACATCTATTGTTGTTGGCCTCGAAGTAGAAGAGCCAGCATCAACCTCCTTGTCCAAAAAAATCAGGAAAGAACCACCTGCTTGCATCCCCACATCTGAAGGTGCTGCAGGATGTGCTGCAGATCCAGGTGGCACACCAGGTACTGAAGGTGATGCAGGATGTGCTGCAGGTACTGCTTGTCCAGGTGGAGGTCCAGGGTTGTCCCTACCCCAGATCACAGTAACCCTTTGCCCCCACATATAGGGCCTGTGTTGCAAAATGGCCATAGCATCTTGTGCCACATTGGCACTGCTATAGCCCACAAAGCAAGACTGCATCGTAGCCTCAGCCCCCCTCTGCCGGAGTTGAGTGGGTAGTTTCCCAAAGCCACTGCCTCACATCATCATGGCCATACCCAGTCCACATTCCACCAATGTAGAGCTTGTACAAAGGAGGTTGCCGAAGTAGAGCCATGGCTGGACAAAAGAACTTTGGAAGCTGAAGTGGAGTAGAAGAATTTGAAAATGGTGTCCCACATGTGGTGATGTGACACATGTGTGATGTGACCAATCATGTCAAATCCTGGTGCATGCCTTGTGAACTTGAGGGCTTTGCTTCTGTGTGTGCTTGTGGAACCCACATGTGCAGATGCTTAGAAAGGAAGTGTGGCCTGGATTTTAGATCTGAGCTTTCTTTTCTTGAGCAAATTAAACCCACTTGTCTTTCTTAGGCACACTTGTGCTTCTTTGAGCAAACAAATGCTTGAACATAGAGTGCCTTTTAAAGCTAGGGGAACTACTTTGTGACACCATGCTACTTAAACACCAAATGCTACTCAGATTGCCAATGCTACTTAGGGTCCAAATATTACTTAGGCTGCAAATGCTACTTAAATTCAAAATGTTACTCAAATAGCAAAAAATGTTACTTAGGCTCAGGATGCCACTTAGGCTGCAAATGTTGCTTAAGTTCACAATGTTATTCAGCAACTAAGATCAGAATGCTACTTAGGTTGCAAATGTTACTTAATACCAAAATAATTCTAACAATGCTACTTAGATTCAGGATGTTACTTAGAATGCATATGTTACTTTGGCTCTTTGACTGCACATGTTACTCAGACTCAAAGCAACAAGCAGAAAACTTCGACACAAGTGCAGACAACTCAGACAACTCAGTTTTTCCCAGAAAACTTTCACACAAGTGCAAGCAACTCAGCTTCAAGCAGCACAACACATTTTTCAACTCCATGCTCAATGCACATCCTACCAGGCTTGTTGCCTGTCACCTCTCAACCTTCAAGAGGAGCATCAGGATCCTTCACCAGGCCAGCATCGATCTCTTCTGCTAATTTCCTGCTAGCAGTTCTGCCAGCTGCCCTAGCATTCTCAGCAGATTCCCCTTGTTGAAGAGCTCTGGTTTTAGCTCTGTGGTAGGCTGAGGAAGTGGCTCGGTGTCTGAAGGTAGTTTTCTTTCCTGCTTTTGTTTTTTCTTTCCATTGCCAGCTGGCTTCTTCTTACTGCTCTTGCTTTTCTTCTCTTTTTTTTGGTCACAGCTTTTGCAGCTGCTGGTTTCTTTTGTGCAGGGATCTGAGAACTTAGAATTTCCTCTACCACTTCCAAATCATCATCTGACAAAACTTCTGTGCAAAGATGGGAAATCTTCTGCTTCTTTGGGCTGCTGGAAGGCTTATTTCCTGTGCTGTCCTTCTTCTTTCTTTTTTTCACAGGGCTAGGCTTCGAATTTTCTGATACTGTGTCATCACCTGGAACACACAAGCCAGCTTCACCTGTCAAAAAGAAGGCATTCTTCCTTTGAAGCTTGACTGAGTCAGTACTTTGAGCACCTGATCCATGCCCAACTGGTTTTGGAAGTAAACCATGAGAATACTGCACCTGCTTCTTCTGATCAGGGCTGCTGTCTTGCTTGGACAATATCTTTCTGAACATATTCTTCTTGGGGCTGGAAGGCAAAGAACCAATCTTGCCAGGAGCATAAGGCACCATAGCCAACTGAGAAGAATCACCAATTTCATCACCAACTGTTGCTGTGCTTGAAGGTGCATCCACACACAATAGGCTCAAGGTTCTATCTATGCAAAGCTTCTCTTCAGGTGTTGCTTTCTTCATAAGCCTTTGGTATTCATATGGATTGTTTTTGACAAGGCGGTACTGTGACATCACAATCCTAATTCTTTCATCACATTTGTCAGCAAAGTCAGAAATGTTTGACCTGCTCTGGTTGATCTTCATCAGCTCAGCTAATTTCTTGAGGGATTGCCTGACTTTTGCTGATGGCAGCACACCATTTGGAGCCACTCCGAAAAGACTGCCAACTAGCCTGTGAAGTTGACACATCCAAGATGGATGTGGGGAAGTCTTCCAAGACCATTTGCAATGGCCAGGGCAACTGACCAGCTCCAAGAAGGCATAGTTGTTGCATTGCACCACATACCTTTGAAAAACTTGCATCAAATCCCTGATGCTGATGTTTGGGTCAGCCACTTGCCTCCTCACACTCAGTGAAGCAGTCGTCATGGCTTCCAAGGCCAAAAAGTAGCTGATGTTACTTAGAACTATAAAGCATGGTACCTAAGATTTTCAAAGCAGCAGTGCTGACATGCATGCTTGTGTTTAAAAATGATATTCTGGTACTTCTGCTCGAATTGGAACCAATGGATTGGGAGTTATCTGTGCAAGTGATTGACAAAGCATGGTTGTTTCATTTTGTATTGAGTTCGAGCAAAACAACAGCCATCAAAATCCACTGGAAACTGTCCATGGCAAAGGATTCCAACATCAAATTGAAGCTCAAAAATCAACAGCCTTAAGGCTATCCAAAAAAATACCTTAACAAAAGTAAAGCTCAAAATCAACAACCTTAAGGTTATTCAAAAATATACCTTAAGAAATTAGACCTTAAAAACCAACAACCTTAAGGTTATCCAAAAATCTACCTTAAGAAATAACCTTAAGGTAAAACAAGGATCTGCCTTAAAAGTCGGGAAACAATCTACCTTAAAGGTAGGATTCTACCTGAGAACCTTAAGGCAAGATTCTGCTTTAACTCAGCTTAGAGGTTGCGGACGGTTGCGAACGGTTGCGGACGGTTGCGGACGGTTGCGACCACAAACACAACGTCGAGCGAACACACCCTCAACCCCCAGACCCCCAGAGTGAAACGGGAACCCTTGCTACGCATTTGGGAAAAAAGAAAATCTCAGAAGAAAGAAGATTCAGGTGTGCGAAAAGGTAGAAAAGTAGGGTCGCTAAAGCGGCTGGTGCGGAGTCACACCAACGTCGGACCACTTTTGGAAGTTGAGATGTCGAAAAAGTGCGCACCGTTGTGGCGCGAAGCAAATTTCCAAGTTAAAATGCACAAAGCACACCAACGTTGGACCACTTTTGGAAGTTGAGATGTCGAAAAAGTGTGCGCCGTTGTGGCGCGAAGCACATTTGGAATTCAAAATGCGCAAAACACACCATGCTCGGACCACTTTTGGAAGTTGTGATGTCGCAAAAGTGCACGCCGTTGTGGCGCGAAGCACATTTCCAAGTCAAAATGTACAAAGCACCTCAGTGTCAGACCACTTTTGGAAGTTGACATGTCCAAAAAGTGCACGCCGTTGTGGCGCGTAGCACATTTGGAAGTCAAAATGTAAAAAGCACAGTATGCTCGGACCACTTTTGGAAGTTGAGATGTCGAAAAAGTGCGTGCCATTGTGGCGTGAAGCACATTTCCAAGTCAAAATGTGAAAAGCACCACATGTTCGGACCATTTTTGGACGTTCAGATGTCGTTTCGCGTGGCATGCGCAAGGGATTGTGCACCGTGTCAAAAGTGAGCAAAACG
>Ga0126342_10016831_pt1 | contig 12699 bp, 16 predicted proteins | sample Cyp1metagenome_FD_92528 | JGI IMG/M metagenome (GOLD analysis project Ga0126342, IMG submission 92528) | Coral microbial communities from Lord Howe Island, Old Settlement Bay, Australia - Cyphastrea 1 metagenome | ecosystem: Host-associated > Invertebrates > Cnidaria > Coral ...
TCCTGCTCGACATACTGCCTTATGGCGTTCTTTTGAAAACGAGTACGTCCAGTTTTGTCGTGAAACGTTTGCATTGTAAACTTATGGTTTTGATTTGTTTAGTTTCTTAGTTTCGCGTTTCCTGCCCGTGTCCTGAAAGGACCGTAGTCACTGACTCGGACGGGCGAAAGAAAGAAAGAAGACGGGCTGTTTTGATCCCTCATGACGAGTACGTTTAGGTTACTATGCCCACCAATGTATTGCTTACAGCGGGTGCCAGTTTGGATCCATCATGAAGATAAGTTGGATGAAATGCCCTGGCAATATATTGGCCGCAGGGGGTGGCTTGGATTCCTCGTCAAAATAGGTTCAAAGACATGATAATTTGATCATTACCATTGTCCGCGTCCCAAGTGTGCATGATGTTGCTGTGAATTTGACATCATACCTGTCACCTTACAAGCAACCCTAACGAAGGGGCTAAAGCAGCACTGGACAAAGCCTAAACTGCATCGCTCTGAACCATGGAGTAGTTTCTGATATCCCCAAAAAAAAAATCCGGAAATAGTTTTCAAACATAATCCCTGAATCTTCAGCAGTACTGTCTAAATCCGACGCAGTAGTTTCTGAATTCGCCAAGATATAGTTTCTGAATCCGACACTGTATTTTCCGAATCTGAGGAAAATCGTTTTTGAATCCGACGAAATCATTGTTGTGTCCGACACCATGCTTTCTGAATCGAAGGAAAATAGGTTCTGAATCCGACGTCGTGTTTGTGTTCGTGCTCGCGTTCATGTTTGTGTTTGTACCTGTGTTTGTTGTCGTTGTTGTTGTTGTTGCTGCTGTTGTTGTGGTGGTGGTGGTCGTCGTCGCCTCCTGAACCATTGTGATGTTTGTGATTTTTGCCCTGAGCAGGACATGTTGTTTCTTTCCCTTCTCCCTCTTTTTGTGTTGATGTTTGATACTGCGCATGTATTGTTTCGCGTCAAGTTCGCCCCACGCCTAGCAACATGTTGACCTTTTATTCGCCGTTTTATGAATTTCATAACCTATCGGTACAATTGTTCCACTTTATTTTCCGCCTTGTTGATCACCTTCACGTTCGATAATGACGAATGGCCCGCTTGAAATCTTTGTTGCCCCGGTCCCCATCATGGGTGGCGTAAGGGATTCCAAGGGTCTTCAGCTGCCGCGGGCCAGTACAAGGTTGAAGGTCAGCAGGCTGGGGCAAGCGTAGTTGTGTTTGCACATTCCGAATGACCCAAACTAAGTCTCAGGAACTGAGACTGAATCTGAAAATCGTGCAGTACAAAATGCGTCGCATTGGTGGACATTTTTTGAATTTTGGTGCGCAAAGTTGTTGCATATCACAAGTACTAAGAGTATACAATGCTGCTAATTGTTTTTTTTGCCATTGTCAATCTGGTTTGTTCCCTATCACAATACCGAAAGAGAATATGATGCATGATTCATGATATAACATTAATCAAAATTGGAGCGTAGTGCATATACCCGCGCCTTTTAGAAATAATTCCGAGTAGAGTGTGTCCACACTGCAAGGTTCTTACGGTAGGCCGGTGCTGATCAAGCTGTTCAATTTAGGTTCCGGGTTTTTTTACTGCAAATTCTCGCGGAACATCGCCCTTCTGCTGTGCGCAAGTGTGTTTTTTTGGCGCCGGCTCGCACAAAACGCTTTTCGCGGTCTTGCCTTGCAACATTTTACCTATGAATTTCCACAATAAATGATTTTCAACATATATCTATTTGCATTTCGAATGCGCAGGCTCGCACAAAATTTGGGTCGCGTTCTTGGTCTCCAACATTTTACCTATAAATCCTGTTATAACATAGTTCTTGTGACATCATCGTCTTCCCCCTTGACACCATCATCCTCAACATCATCATCATCATCATCCACCTCATCTTCCGCAACATTATCATCCTCCACTTCATCTGCCGCTACATTATCATTTTTTCATTATCCTTTTGCCATTATCATCCTCAACATCATCAATTTCCTCCTTTTCAACATGCATCGACATCCTCCACCTCCACCTCCTCCTCCTCCTCCTCATCATCATCATCATCATCATCATCCTCCTCCTCCTCCACATTATCATCCATTATCCCCACACACACACACACACACACTCACTGTTTGGGGCCTCTTGCCTGTGTAATAGTTATGTTTGTGCTATGTGTTTTTGGCCTATTGTGACGCTCAAGCAAAAGCAAACACGCATCACCACCCGAGCCAGTCAGTGATGTTTATTATTGTGGCCGCAAAAAAAATTAAACAAATACTTCGTTTCTGGAATGTCAGTTGCGCTCTGGATTTTTTGCTGTCAGGTATGGTCAAAACCGTTAGGGCGTGCTGTTTTTTCGATCATGCTGGGGTGGGGTTGCTTTAAACCTTAAAACCCCGGGTCTAAAATGAAATCCCTTGGAAGCTTCCGTGATGCCTCCAGGCTATTTTGGAACTCGAGCCTGGCCCATCTTTTACGGGTGGTTTGGGTAAAATTTCATAAACACGGGGAAACCCTTTATCAACAAACATGATTCTTTGAAATTGCGGCTGAATATCTTAATGCGATGTTTTCTCCCACTATTTCCGTCCCGCCCACATTCTTCTACATCCTCGTACATCCTCCTCCATCCTTGGCAGCCTTGTTTTCATTTTCCATGTCAAATTTTTAGATGAGGATGCACTTTTGTCCAACCAAGGCATTAAGAGGAAAACAAAAGTCCAACCTCATCTTCCCCGGGGTCCGTGTGTTTAAAAAAATGTGTGCAGTTTGGGGGCAACAATTATAAATCCCCGAAGTCTTGACGGGTGCTTGGGTTTGCTCCGCTTTCTGCTTGCAGGACACCTTGAAAATATGCATGCAACGAACAAAGAGTGCAATGTACTTATAGCAACGGCGGCAATTTTTTTTGAAGAAGGTGAAGGCAAGGCAATTTCAAAATATGATTGGGTTGCGCCGCGCAACTGTTTTTTCTTTGACATTACGCAACTGTGATGCACAGTTTTGGTGAACAAACAAGGAAACAAAACCAACCAAAAACAAACATGAATGCCTGAATGTTCAATGAATTGTTGGTTGCAAGGATATGATTGCACAACCCTCCCACATTTTATTTTTGAAGTTTTCTTTTGATCGCCGTTGCTGCATACGGTACCTTTGTTTCAATTCAAAGATGCAGTGTCAAAGGGGCATGCTAGATCTTGAAGGTGGTATCTTATTCTGGCGTCCTTTGCAGCATTGTACCCGGTGTTTTCGAACCATTTCCGCCCCTGTTACCAGCCCATGTATAGGACATGTGGAAGCTCTAAAATGATAACGTCACCAGGGTCGAAAATGGCCATTGTCTAAAATGGCCATGGTGACAATTTTATACCTTTTCTGGCGAAGGCCCTAGGCCCACTGATTCTAGACCTTTAGTACTTGAGGGTATCATTTGGCGCTACGATTTTTGGATATTTTTATTTTATGTCAAAGCCATTGTTTTTTTGCCAACAAGTGTCAAGAAACAGAGCGTGTAAACAAAGCAGGCACCGTATAGCTTGGATGCCGCGCCGTAAAACATATCATTGCACACACTACTTTTATTTTCACACGACACTCATGCTGATGCAGTTCACTCAAGCTGGAAGGCGTTCACTCCTTTTGATCATGGCCGATCTTAGGTTGTGGGCTAGGCATGACATGTAGGTGGTGCACAGGTGGTGGGTGCAAACGCCGCAAATTGATCGAGGGCCCACCCGCCCACCCTACAGCCAAAAAGCAACATTCGTTTGAATTGTAAACAATTCACTATTCAAACAAACATTCGTCACAAGTGGCTGCAAGTTATTTTCATACGACGTTCATGCTGATGCAGTTCACTCAAGCTGGAAGGCGTTCACTCCTTTTGATCATGGGCATTGCGAATCCAGCCGATCTCCCCAGCTTTTGTTGAATGGACCCGCAAAGTTTTTCAAGACAAATTGTAGCATCGCAAGAAACATCTCTGAAGTTTAACCGCCTCAGCAGATTAGTCACCCCTAGACGGGGCATCAGCAATGTTGGAAAAAGAACTCACCCTTGCAAGCCAACAAAGTGTCTTCACATGTGTTTCCGTCTCTGCAAAAATCTGAGCCATGACATCCACAGTTGAGTTTTCCGAAGTGCTTTTCATAAGGCTGAATTTCGTCCCTTCGTTATCAACGTAAAGGAAGCACATCCTTTCAGCAAAAATTTCAGTCCACAAGCAATACGCCAATAATGCGCACGGTGTTTCAGTTTCAAAAATGATCTGTTTTTTCTGTAGCTCACCCAGAAGGACTCTCTATGGTTCTGAGAGTCTGCAAGAAAAGAAAAGTTTCAAGTTCTGCACTTTGTCTACCAAAACACCTCCAAGACCACAAATAAGATCTCTTGCTTCCCTGTCATAGCAAGCGTCAGTAATCATCACCACAGAAGACTCATGTTGTAAAGAGATTTCTCTCGGAACATCCGATTTGAGCAAGCTTGCAAACAATTTCAAAAGCAGCGCATCAGAATTGGAGATGCGAGATCGCCTCCTGCAAGAAAAGTCGCGTAGGCAACCAATGCAGCGTTTTCCTGTTCTGCCGAAGATTTGTGACTCAGCGAATTGCATCCTCCCTCGTAGTTTTTGTGCTTCAAGCTGCGAGATTGAACCTGCCTCCAACACACGTCGAATTTCAGCTGAAACCTCTTCAATTCTAGATGCTGTGTTGGAAACCTTGCACATATATTTTCCAGACTCAGACAAATCGAAAACCACACCAAGAGCCTCGCACGTCACATCAAATGGTTTGCACTTTCTTCCTTCTTCCGCAAAAAGCCAACCCAGAATTTTCAACAAGGTCACTGCTGCCAACTCTGAGTTTTTGGAAAGTGCTGGAGGGCTGAACACTATATAACCATCAAAGAAAGAAGACCAAAGTAGTTTGCAACCAACTACTCCCAACCACCAGATCGCCCGGGCCAGGCGTAAGAAAGAGTGCGCACTCTTTAACGCCAAAAGGCAACACTAACGCTTGGAAAACCATCATGCAATCTTCGTCCGGGTTGTACACTCTGATGTATGAAACCTCACGCCCTTGCCTACTCAGTCCAACCTGTCGATAAGCTGAAGACAAGTCAAATGTACGTGCCAGCAACTTTGAATCTGTTCCGGTCTCCTTTGCAGAGGAAAACCAATAGGCCAAGACTGCACAGGCCACATCTACTGTATGCAATACTGGAGTTTCGTGCACATTGACCGTATCATTGACTGATGACTCGCTGTAGTCATTAATCTTACCTTGTGCTTCTGGAGTAGGCCAAAACGCCGGGATATGGGTGCACCTTCTGGTACTTCTGACAGCTCAAGAGGGCCCCGCAGCCAGCCCTTGTCACGCTCCTCGATCGTTTGCCTCCAAACTTCCTTGTCAACTTCTGCATTACCAGATCCCTTTGCTTGTGAAAACATGTGGTTTCTCCTAAGGGATGAATGGACTTTCAGGGCATCCACGGTGAGCACTGCAGGTGTAAACTTAAAGGGCAACATACCAGTCTCTGGGACATCGCCAGTCAATGATGCCCCAGTAACCAGCTCATCAACTACGCCAGGGTCAGGGTAGCCATAAAAGGATAACATCTCCGCAAACAGTGACAAGCGCTTGCCCGAGACAGCTTTATTAACACAACTGTCCATGTCCTTGCGTAGTCTGTTTTCCTCCGACTCCAAAGCTCTTGCTCTAGCATTCAAAGAACTCAACCCTGCATTTTGCAACTGCTGCAAAGCCCTGAACTGTTGTAAATCTGACTGCCTCCTCCAGAACTTCTGGAAGAGCCAACACAGGGTTCAGAGGGTGTTGTACACCACAAGCTCTTTCAAGGAAATCACAAGGTTCACGCTGCACACCAAAAAAAATTACCATATCCACTGTTGCATCCACTCCAACCAAGCCATCTAAACAGAGATCAATGCCCCAAATTTTCAATGCAGTCTCCACCCTGCTTTTCAACTGTCCAGTGCAAAGTTGCTTCACGACAACACCATCCCCCTCGCTAAATTCGTGAAGTAACTTGCAAGCATTCAAAGGGATGGGTTCCTCTGGCCAAACTTGGTTTGAATTGCAAAAGAAGGCAACCAGCTTAGCTGAAAACGGCGGCACCAATGGAGGGAGCTTCATGGACTTGTTCTGCTCGGCTGTTGCTGCTCTGGCTACATGTTGCAATTTGGGAACTTCCTCAAACTGCAAACCCATGTCTGTAAGGCGCAAAATGAAAGCATGAACTATTGGTTGGCACAACTCTGGAGGGTAATGTACTTCCAGTGCTGTTGCAAATACCCTTTTAGAAGCGCCTTGTCTGATTATGCCCCAAAGTTCATGTTGGTGATCTCCGGGGCACACCTTGTCTATTGTGTGCACATGTGGAAAGTTTGCTGCAAGCCTAGTCCATGTAGGACGTTTTCCTCCATACGCACATGCTTGGTGCTCGGCAAAATACAAATGCTCAGCACAAGGTGATTCTCTCCACTCAGTTGTAAGCCAGAATAGAGAGTTGCGTTGATTCTCAAGCATAAATAATTTACCCAATTTGCATGTAAGCACAAAATGAATAAAGCACATTTGCGGCGCTGACACGCACCAAATCAAGCCCACTCAAACCAGAGATGCCGTCAGGCTGTTCAAAGGATCGCAATGGCTTTGGCGGATCCTCGCCTGGAATGTCAATGTTCCTGGCCGCACTTGCAGTTCCGCAGGGCGGCGCCACAAAAACTCCCTTCACTGCAGTGTGCTGTATCCACTGAAAGACCGCCTGTTGGTCCTCATCCTTTGTAAAATCCAAAGGTATGATGTTTGTAAGGGCCCCTGCAGTCTTCGTTTTGTCTACAGCAACTGAATTGATGAACCCTTGGCTTTTAAAGCAAGCTGTAACACCACCAGGCCCAGCAAAAAATTCCAGGATTATTGAATCATGCACTGTGAAACTTTCCAAAACACCACCAAGTCAGTCTGCTCCTTGCTTTGGCATCTCCTCCTCGTGCGCGGTGCAAAAGGAATGGGCCTTGAAGCAGTTTGCCTTAAAGCACACGTGACGGCCCTTGCGAGATGTTCCTCCTGTAGGAGCATCTGCACACTCAGAAAGGTTGAAGTTGAAACACAAAGGGCGTCCCCTATTGTCTCTGCCAACAGCACCCTTGATACGTGAAGCCCTTGAAAGGAGGTTCTTCCCTGGCAGCTTGTTGTTCCTTGTTTCTGACAGGTACGTAAGAAGAGCCACCAGACAAAGGTAACGGCAGCAAGTGAAAAGTCACTTCATAGTCCAGTAGAGCTTCTTGCAACCCCCTATCCAAAGGTTTTGTTCCATCTGCAGCAGGTCGTATGTCACTGACATTCGGAGAAAGAAAAACCCACACCTGACGATCCGCCCTCAGGATCTGCGCAATGGTGGTCCCTTGGTAGTTTGCAGGTGGATCTGAATTCAACCTGCGCAAAAACTTGTCTATGTAACGCTCATGTTCAGCAAATGAAATGAGGTTTGCAACCTCATAGGCAACAGCTCTTCGACGCAAGCACTGTTGAAGTTTGTATGCCGTGCTCACATCTTCATCAGGCACACTTTTGCTTTCCTTGACTGACAAACTGCTAGCCTGAATTCTCAGCTTTCTATCTGACCTGCCTGCCATAACTTCTGTCTCTCTGCTGTTACATGTCGCCGGTGCCACATATCGTAACAGTCTGTGTTCAAATTGAAACACGCACTCATCAAGCAATGCTTGGGCAGGCTCGTTTGCCCCTGTGAGTTTGAGTCCAGGGAACTGAGTTTTCAACTGTTGTAACCTGGCTGACCGCTCTGCATGCGGAAGAGGCTTAGGCGTGGACGATTCAGGCGGTTGCTCCACTGAAGCTCTGAACGTAGAAGTGACAATTATCTCTGCGCCTTCTAAGGGCCGAGACTGCACCTAAGGTGGGCATGGCCCCTCTGTTCACCGTCTTCACCCAATCTTCAAACTTTGTTTCATCGAAATCTTGTCCATGTCTATTGATTGCAAATGCAAGGTGTCCCAATGTTCTAACTCCTGCAAGGTTCAAGGCTGCGACCAAGTCATTGGGCACCCCATATTCCTCGGCTCTTGCCTGGAAATGAGCATTGCTATCAACCAGTGAAGCCATCTCCTACAGCGTCTTTCCTAAGTCAGACAAGAACCTAACCTGTCAGAACAAATGCACTTCACAACAATGCACTGCTGAAAAATTTGTCACACTCGACACTCGATCACAAGTCAGTGAAAAGTCAGGCAAGCTCAAAACGCAAGTTGGGAAACACAACACACACTGTTGACTCAAACAAACATGCACACACGTTGTCTGTAGGAACTTGACGCAATTTCAACACATGAAATTGTGCTGGAGCCATCACGGCTACCAAAATCACATGAGTGACGTGTCAACGCCCTCTCAACCAATGTGCTGCCACTACAGCTTCCCAATCCCAAGTATCAACTTGGATTTCCGTCTCAACAGAACAGCTGACTTGAACATGCTCAGATGTTCACAACTCAAATTGCACAAATAAAGGATTGTCATGTGTCAACATGCCTTAAACTGATGTGCAAATTTTCATCCACTGCGCAGCACTCAAATGTCAAAGCAACGGGAGCACCTAATGCCATGCAGCTCATACAGCACTACGTAGTGCGGGGAAACTCGTCTGCCGCATTTCAGCACCCCTTCTGTACGCTCACAGTGAATTACCAATGATTTTTCATTCATGAAAAACTTTGTGCTGGGCTCCAAAAACTCACGCCTGGAGTCCTCGATCTCATCGGCACTGCTATCTGACGTGCCCTGGACACTGTCGTCCTCCGTTGTCTCACTGTCAGGACTGGGCTCGCCAACTTCGGACTGTCTCTCCAAGCCAGACTGTTGCACATCTACTTCACTCAAAGTTTCATGTTCAGTCTCTCCAAACTCCAAAGCTTCAAGTGATGCCTCATGCACAAAATTTGGCATCACCCACGGGCTTTGGAGTTGGTCTTCTTCCGGGATGCATGATGTTCCCTAGCTTCCTCAGTACGCTAGTGCTCTTGGAGCTGGTAGGCATGATATTCATCATCTGTTGGTAGCGACATCTGTGCGTTCAATTCCTCAGATGATGTGCTTGCACCTTTGGCTGTACGTGGCATGAGCAGCAAAGCTTTTTGCGCTTGACTAACTTCGTAGCTAGCGGAAATTGTGCAACTGTCAAGATGCAGCTCAATTGACGTAGTTGCCGTTATGGTAGTCTCAAGGTCAGTGATTCTCTGAGGTGGTACATCTGGGATACCTCGGAGTTTTTGACATGCCTTATCGAGAAGTTTGGTGGCGGCATCAATTTCGTCTGTAGTGACTTGGCTCAGTGTCAATTGAGTAATTGATATTGCCAAACGGTTGACAGCAGCCTCTTCCATTGCAAGCTAGCGGGCAAACAAAATAAAACAGGGAGGTGATCCGAGGTTTGCAAAGTGGCTGCGTGGTCTAACACTCTAAGGCAGTGCCGTCTCATCATGCTAGCAAGTGCTGAATGAGGAACTCCAGGACACCATGGCGCGGATGTACTTTGACATCATCTACTCTAGCTACAGCTAGTTAGTTGCCCCTCCCTCCCTTACCCCCATGTGTAAGCGAGTGACCCCCACCCTTCCTAGTTTCAACTCCTCACAATACAGTCTCTTATGTAGTTAGATACTATTAAATCAACTCATAACTTACACCAAATGCAATGTTTTTTTCCGTCCAACGCCTCTTGGCTTTCGCCAGGTCGTTCAACACGTTCAGTTGCATGTTTCTTGAAAACAGTAAATTAGCGAATTATTGCATACACATAGCCGCCTTCTAGTTGGGGGCCACAAAAGTGAACTGGTATGGGACCTGTACAAAGCCTAGCAGCCGTCACGATTCCATTGCAACAACACAGCAAACAAAAAGACAACACACAAAGCAACAGACCAAACAAAAACCAAACCAAACAACAAGCACCAAAAACACAGCGAGGAAAGTGACCGGCAATCCAGTTCAGTGAACTAGCGATGGAGAGAGGTGATAGCATTGTATCACCTCAGGTATTGGCAAAACCAAGAAAAGAGGGAAAACAAAGACACCAAAATCACATTGCCATACCGCCGTGTGAGTGAAGCAACACAGCACTATGCGGAAACCAGGGATCCCCCCAGCCAGGATCCCTGAGATAACATAGAGCAAGCCATCAAGGCATAACAACTCACAACAAAACACTTCGATGCTAGCAACGACAAAGCCGTGTAGTAACTGAAGTGGTGAGACAACAGCGAAACCGGCGGTGAGAAGGATCTAGGGTGAGAAGTGATGTCAAACAAACTAAATTTACACCAAATGCAATGTTGGCCAGGAGCGTAAAGACCAGCCATGGGTATCCCATGTTGGTCAGTTGATCAATACAGGGAAATTGCGTTTGAGACTGTGTGTGATTCGTTGTTACAGTGTGGCTGCTTTGGCCTTCTGATGAGGCAGTGGCGCATTCTGAAGGGGGCAAGTCGTCACGTACATCAGGGTGGAGCATTTGCGCAATGACAGGGTGGGCATGTTTATTTTGTATGATCTTCGTAATTGCTAGCATGAAGGCATCGGGGTCATCTACTAGTGCCTGCGCTTCTGCAAGCAGCTTATCAAGACAATGGCAATGAGCATTTCTGCTCCGTCTTTCTTGATGAGCGCCGAAGAAGCATTCTGTTCAAAGTTGCCACAGCTTTGTTTTCGCACATGTTCCGTTCCCATTCTTCAACCGCCCTTTGGGCTAGCGCCCCTGTTTGCGCTGGGACAGTCCGGATCGTTGGGGTGCCGAGTGCCTTGAGCCTTGAGGAAGGGGCTGTCAGCCATCTTTGGCATCGGCAAGGAAGCTACAGCTGAGGCGGGGTCAATGTAGCATGGAATGTCAGCTACATAAATGTATTTATCCCAGCGTGGATGGTCCCGCCGGTGTACCATATTTTTTTTGTGCCCAAGCCCGTTGCCTTTCGGCGGGTCTACGGTACTTGAGACTTACTCGTCTACCACGTCACGATCACGGCCCCCTACCCGGCGGGAATCGATCCGCGGCTAGCTGTCTATGCACGGTCCTGAGACGGGCATTATACCACTACGCGACGAGATCCCCTGGTCCCGCCAGGGTACCATAGCCTCCGGCAAGAAGAAATCAAATCCCGCCGCTCCAAAACGGCAATGGGAGTCAGTTCTTCACGCCCAACCTGGTTTGAGGATGAAACCGTTGCCAAAACTACCGCCGAACCCATGCACGGACTACGCCTCATCATCAAGGAAGACGTGTTACCCATCAGCGACTACCCACAATTCGAAGCCATAGCAGAGGTTGCCAAGCGAGGCCTCCTGGCGCCTGAAACATGGCACTGCAATCCCCGTACATCAACCTCAAAACAACGATGGATGTACCTCTTTTAGGCACTGTTATCGAACAAAATGGAGACGGATGCCTCGAAGACTCGTTCATGCCCGTAGGTTGGCCATTGCACCTCGATGGAGCAGTTAAGCAAAGATGTAACCGCGCCACAACCCTGCGCGAACTCGATGAACTTCTCCAAGCTTACGACATGAAAAGAAATTTAGTTGAACTAAACCACGAGGCCGCTCAATGGAAGCATAAAGGCAGTCTGGAATAGAAGGTACATGGAAGCCAAGCGAGGGCAAGGTTTAATTCAGATGTGGATGAACATGAGATCGACATCACCAAAAAGACGTCTAACTCCTTGAGGTCAAGGCAGACGACATCCTCAGGGCAGCAAGTGCTGCGGCCAAGCACCCATCAGCCAACCTACTGACAGCCAGTTCCTTAGGGCGGGCGCTCGGTCGGAAGACGTCTACACCACGCCTCCAATTACGAGTGCGCTGTCACTTAGAGCTGCAGAAGAGTGGGAAAGATGTATTTGCGAGAATCAGGCTTTCTCTACTGCACCAAGCCCAGGAAGGCTGGCAGGAGCTCCCCTCCTGATCGACTCATCTCCGAACGACACTACTATCAAATCAGAGCCAATAGCAAGCGCACCCATCACTGAGCCAAATGACAAATCCAGATGTAAGAGATGACATGCCAATTGCAGACTTTACTGCACGCTCTTCAAGCGGATTTGGCCCCCGTACAAGCAGAAGTGAGCAAGCCACATTGCCAGAACTGCCAACGTGGGAGACCCACGACTGGTGGTCCCTATATGTTAATAAGCGTAGTTCTTCACTGGTCGCATTGTCCCTGTATCTCTCTCTTCCCCCCCCAAAAAAAAAGGAGAGGAAGGCCAACCGGCCGAAAGGAGATCGACTCAAGGACATACAAGCACAGCAAGGGCTTTTTCCCTCGAGTGTGGCCGATGTCGCGCTAAAGGCTCGGTCCTTACATGAGCATAAGCAGAAAAGACATTTGTACAAGGACATATGTCCATTGGGGCAGGCAAATCGATTAAAACACCTCACAACCACAAAAACCAGCAAAACACGACGACCCGCAAATCCCCCAGCCAGACTTGCGTTTCGCCAGCGGAAAAACAAAGCAAACAGCAAAAACCAAAAACAGCAGAAAACGGGGCCAGAGCCCAAACAGAACACCCACAAAATCGATTTGCCATGAGACGCAGTGGCTTGTCCACTGCATCACTCGCAAAAGCGTGCCAAATGAATTAATATCACGGCTTTCGGGCAA
>Ga0126342_10016832_pt1 | contig 12698 bp, 8 predicted proteins | sample Cyp1metagenome_FD_92528 | JGI IMG/M metagenome (GOLD analysis project Ga0126342, IMG submission 92528) | Coral microbial communities from Lord Howe Island, Old Settlement Bay, Australia - Cyphastrea 1 metagenome | ecosystem: Host-associated > Invertebrates > Cnidaria > Coral ...
ACTTTCCTACCTTTTCGCGCATCTGCATCTTCTTTCTTCTGATCTTTTCTCTTCTGACTCTTCTCACCTCTGCTTTTCAACTGTCCATATTGTCGGAAGTTTCACTTCTAAACTTCCTTCGACCAGCAATAGATGGTTGAAATTCAAAAATCGTGGTTTTGGAAATTGGTGGTGGTAATTTTTTACGCCTTTAAGAAACAGCTGATCCAGTTTTCATGACCCCCAAGTCTTTCCAAGCCACCCTCACCGATGACTTCGTGTGTGACCATCCCAGGCTGGGGCGGCAAAGGTGGGGGCAAAGGCTATGGCAAAGACATGTGGAGCATGATGGGCCCCATGATGATGCAGCTGCTCGGCTGAAAGGTGAAAGGCGCAGACCTAAAGGTCATAAAAACCGCAAAATTGGCACTTCAAAGGATACCTTATGGAAATTCATAGCTATGGACGCCATGGTCCATTAAGACGCATTTTTCGATATAGGCACTACAATTTGGATGTTGTTGGTAATGTGGTAAAGGAGGTTAACCCAAAAATCCTACACCATACCATACCATATACCCACTATAAGATTGAACCAACAGAGAATGACTTGATAAACCATAATCCAAGTGGGGTCAAATGGTTTCGGATTTACCACAGAAAACTGAGGTGTGAAGGATTTAGACCCCCAAAAAGGCAAGGTGAATGCTTGGTTCATTGAGCATCAACACATATTTTTATCCGCGAAACCACCAGCTTCATTTAAAACATTTGAACCAGTTTCCCAGTGCTTGGGAATGCTCAAAAGTAGAAAACATACCCGAAAAACGGCTGATTTCAGATTCTATCACCAGGCATTTGTGGATCCAGACAGGCAACCCATTGTCCATTTAAATGACATACACTTTGTTGAAATTAAGTTACCCTCCAGTAAATTAACATGGACCCTGCCATTCATCGGGGTTGGAAGACTAGTTTCCACTATAAATTGGTCATTTTCAGGGTCCAACTGTTAATTTACCAGAGGGTATGTCAATTTCCATTTCTTCATTTTGGTTAAATCAAAATCTCTGATGGTTAAATCGGTCAAATCCATTGACATAGCCATGTCAGGATGATGATGGGAGGCCCCTACGGCAAAGGTGCCGGAAAGGCTGGTCTCATCACCTTTGCCAATGTCACTTGACGAAGACTTGGGAAGGGGAAAAACGGTGGCTAGAGAAATACCATGGAAATAGCCTGGCAATACCAATTTGAATGGGAAAAACAAACAATGGGAAACTGAGAACTACCATGGAAATAACATAGAAATTCCAATGTAAATGGGAAAAAACAATGGGAAACACATTGGAAGACATGATGACATCCCCTATAAATGGAGGTTTACAGCTGGGAATTTCATGTAGAAATGCGTGATTTTCTGTTGCCAAATTTGAGTACTGCCGGGTTGACGAATCTTTCTTGGGGGATCAAAAAAGGTGTACAAGCAGCTCATTATTTTTGCTGTTTTCTGCCAGAAGTAGCTGAAATCACTCTCTAGGACCTCACAGTTGCCTGTAGGACATCTCGTTGCATTGGGGCAAGGCCCGCATTACTGACCGCTTGACTTCCAATAAGAAGCCGGTCTCGGACAACGGCCTGGCTGATGAATTTTTGATCCTGATGATGTTTGACCCTCGAATCTCCGGATAGGGATCTCTGATCAGTTCTCCACCATACCCCCAGTCGTATCTCCACCATACCCCAGTCGTATCCCCATCAGATCCCACGTGCAATGAGGACAAGAAGGTGTACATCGGCGGCTTGCCATTGACCACTGCTCCAGATGTAGTGCCTTGGTGCCCACAGTTTATTTTCTAAAAGATCTAAAAGGCCACTAAACCTGACATGATTATCTGATTTCTGGTCGCATTTCTTTGTTGGCCACGACTTGGATGATGAATCATGAAGTCATGGTTAGAACGTGGCGGGTGATTGGTATTTGTTTATCATATTTCCTTGCAAAGCACTGGGGATATAATGGGGATATTAGAAAAACAATATATCCAAATATGTATGTATGTATATATATATATATATGTAATATGTATATATATATACTGATGGTGATTTCCCAGTTATTTCTTCTTCATCCCTCTAAGCTATCCCTATCAGTCGGTCAAGTCCATCCTAATCTATCTTCCTTTGATATCCCCAAATTTTAATGGTTCATAAAAGGTAGGGGATATCAAAGGAATATATTTCATGGTCAGATATGATAAAAAAAAAAGGATATATTTCATCATGATATACCTATCCCCTTCCAATCATATCTGACCCGTGGCCCCTTACTTCGCCACGTTTTTTTTTTGTTCAACCCGCCCCTGAGGAGCTGAACAAGCGCCTCAAGGAGCACATGAACAAAGCCGGCGCCTGTCTCTACGCGGAGGTGGGTCGAGGACAGAAAGGTGGCGCTGCCTTCAGGACGCGAGAAGAAGTCCCTCGGATGGGATAGCCGCGACGGCCGGGCCCGTTGTTGGTGACGTTGTTTGAAAGGGGGAAGGTACCAAAGGTACCAAAATGATCTGGGGAATCGTTTTCGTTGAGTCCCTTCCAAAATGGATCAAGGGAGATTTTTCTCGAATCTTTAGGAGATCATCGGATGGTTTGCCCGACCACACTTGGGGGTATGATATGGTATGATTATATAACCACAATGAAGATGAGCTCACTATGATCGCGATGGTTCAACCAGACCAACCATGCAGCAAACACGTTCATCAGAGATAAGATCCAACTACAAACATATTGCTTCAGGAACACGTTTCTTGGTCCAATTTTGAGATTCCATTATATATCCCAATACTATATAACCCTATCATACCAATTAATAACCACTTAATGTAGTCATTAATGGTAATTAATAGGGATGATCTCCTCGAAAAATCAGGACTTGGTCCTTTTGGTTGACCCAGGTTCAAAACGCCTGCGCATTGCTGAATGGTGTCTCGGCTGAGATTGCAACGGGTGCTGAGTAGATTCATCTTTTGTCAAACACGGAGGGAAAACCATAGGAAAACCATGGGAAAACAATGGGAAAACCATAGGAAAACCATAGGAAAATGGTGGTTTAATGGGATTTAATGGGATTTAATGGGATATACCCTCTGGTTATTTGTTACATAGCCATGGTATAGATGGCCCATAAAAATGGATGCTTTACTGCACTTAACAATGGTGATTTTCCATGGCAAACTGTTAGGTTAAATAACCAGATGGTACTCAGTATGGAGAATTCATGATACCCAGCATGTTGATAGAATATACATGAATATACTGAATACCCAGCTGTTAATGATATCATGTTAATACTGAGATACCCAGTATCATCAGAAATGGGGAATATACCTAGCTGATGATACCTTTTTTCTTTGAATTTGTGTTTTTGCACAGTATCGAAGACGATCCATGTTTCTTTTTGTTTTGGCTGCGGTTCACACACTTCCATTTCTAGCGGGTTTATCACCAAAGTCAAGAAAACATGTCAGCCAACAGAGTATGAGCGCTTGCATCCCCGTTCTTGGTCGTCATTATAGATTCCATTTAAAGATTATTACCTAGTGTTTACGTGCCACTTGTTGATGATCCCTAGACAACTGACGATCTATTTTTGTGTCCCCAAATTCCAAACACATCCCAGGCCATCTAGATACCAATTGTTGGTTTCTTTTGCTTCACTTGCTTTGACATGTTTTTTTTATTTACCTTTTGGTAAACGTTTACATAGCTATGGAAAATCACTGTTTTTGATGGGTCAATCCACTATTTCAATGGCCATTTTCAATAGCTTTTTGTATGTTTACCAGAGGGTATCTCCTATTAAATCCCATTAAATCCCATTAAACCACCATTTTCCTATGGTTTTCCTATGGTTTTCCTATGAAAAAGGGTACATACCCCCTTCCCATTGGCCCATGGCGGCGCCAAGGCAGTGAGTTCGAGGGATGTACGCTGGTGGTTGAGGCCTGGGGCAAACCTCCCCAGGCTTGAGGCGTTTGAGTTGCGTGGATAGGCGTTGAGGCGTGGGGAGAGGTGTTTTTCAGCATTGGATCTTAAGGAAAAAATGGCTATGTCCTGGTAAAACCATAGGAAAACCATAGGAAATCCATAGGAAATTGGTGGTTTAATGGGATTTCATGGGATTTAATAGGATATACCCAACCTGGTAATTTGTAACAGTTTGCTATTGAAAGTGGCCCCGTCGAAATAGTGGATTTACCCAGCCATAAAATGGGTGGATTTTCCATAGTTATGTGAAAGTTTACCAGAGGGTATGTAGAACGAGGAATTCATGGTGATTTTTTTTTGGTGATAATTTACGAAGTCTTTCATAAGTTATGATGAAATAAACACATGCAATTTTAATCTAAGATTATCTGTTCTTTTGTACTGTCAATTGGTCGGTGGAGTAATTATTTTCAGCACTGTTGAGTCTAAACAGTCGCATTTTGATGTGTTGGAGGGAAGGATAGTGGTAAATCCGGAGATGAGACATGTTTTTCTTCATCCGCTGCTTTTTTTTGGAAGTGAATCCAGTCTGAAATCTGTGGAAAGATTGCAAGACTAGCAGCCGCAGAAGGAGTAGATAGTGGTGGTCCGAGGCATCCGTCTGGAGTGAGATGTGGTGCAGAAAATAGGGGCTAACTCCAAAAATGGCCATTGAAAAATAAGGAACATGAATGACTGGTTGGTGGTTTGGAACATTTTTTTATTTTCCCCAATAGTTGGGATGATGATCCAATCTGACTTTCACTCCATCATTTTTCAGAGGGGTAGGTTGAAACCACCAACCAGATGATGATCATCCATTGGAAGTGGGGATATTTTCAGACAATCCCATGTGTCTTTGTCATTTGGAAGAATCCAGCTCGAAAGCATAGAATTTGATCAGTGCACTTAGAGGACATGAGTGATTTGCAACAATTGTGAGCCGCTTAGTTTCACTCATTACAGGATGGGGCCCCCAAAGGTTATGTTTGTTGGTTGAGAAAACCCCGTCTAAATATAGTTGTTTGCGTATCATACACCAACTTGTTATTATAGTTATGTTCACCAACTTAGCGATTCCGAACTGGAGCCCCATGAAGTTCAGAGGATCCCAGATATCTGGACACAGCGACGTGACAAGTTCCTTGCAGACGGATGCATAGAGGCCACTTTTTGAGGACCGGCAAGAGAGGATTACTCCGCCGGAAGGGGGCCGAAATATTTGGAAGGCCAGCGACCGCACGCCTCTTCAAGAAGTACTGTAACCTGTAACCTCAGTTTGCCATTGAAAATTGCCATTTATAGTTGATTTACCCATTAAACGTGGTGATTTTCCAGTTCGTTATGGGAGGGTCAACTTTCGACATGGAGGGCTAAAGAAAACAACTCTCCTAGCATCGTGGTTTCATGGCTTGCCGGATGAATTGCCGTTTGCCCAACTATGGTCAACGCCGCCGGCGTTTAGAGTTGAGAGAGTAATGAGAGTGATGTCTTTCTGAACCCAAATGTGGTAAATTCACGGGCCAAAACAAAGGGGTTACATTTATGGTATCCCCCAAATGTGTATGTCAGTTACTCATTCAGGTGAACTACCAATTCTTGTTGCTTACTCCATTTGTTGTGAAACTTGGGGTCATAAGTGGATGTAGAACCATAGTTATGGGGATCTATCTCAACTTATGGAGATTATCAAGTTATCACCATTGTTCTACGGTTATATACCATGTTATACCGATGAAAATAAGCCCCACTGCACCCCCCAGTACTCATCGTTTGATGTTGGCTGTTCCGTTCGTGCGAAGCGCTGGGCGTTCGCTCAAAACGCCTACGAGACGCGGCCGTGTCGCTGCAGTGGTCTAATGTGTCTGAAGCAGGATGGGCTGAGGGCTGAAGCACTGAGCTGACCAAAGAAGCAGTGTGGCTATCACACAGATACTGTCTGGATCTGTCTGGTTATTTAGGGCTTCGCCATAGAAAATCACCATTTTAAGAACGGCAAATCATCTATTTCTATGGGTCATCTATACCATGGCAAACTGTTAGTCATAACCAGAGGGTATATCCCATTAAATCCCATTAAACCACCATTTTCCTATGGTTTTCCTATGGTTTATTGCCTATAATGGGCCATTCTGAATTCTCCATAGCCATACTATACATATTAACTAACCAGAGGGTACGCACAAGTCTATACCAAGCTATAAGATCTATGGTAATTTCAGTGGGCAAATGATGGTGAAATATCATGATTCACATTGATGTACCATTTTTGTAATAGTAATTGTTGCTAAAAACAACACATTATGGTAAAAAAAATATTATAAGTGGGTAAATCAACATTTTCTAAATTTACAAACTTATAACACGTAGAAACAAAAACAACACATTTCTGTAACAGCAAATCCTGCTGTTTTTGTTTCTACATTTGGCTAAGCGCCAAAACGGTGTAAGATAGATCTCCAATGTCCGATCGGGATCGAATCACAAGATCCATGGTATGCAAACCCAACGGGAATTTCATCAACAACCAGCAAAGATGGAGGTTTTTTCATGGGAATTTTATGGTTTTACTATGGTTTTAATGGGAATATTTCTGGGAAATATATGGTTTTACTATGGTGATTTATGGGAAATGACTATGATCTATGAAAGATAAACCACATGGATTTCTCCAACAAAGACCGGAAAAATCCTCAAGCACGATGTGGATGTTCACCAGAAACATATGGCTACCCTCTGGTAATTTGTAATAGTTTGCTATCGAAAATGGCCCATAGAAATAGTTGATTTACCTATTAAAGATGGTGATTTTCCATAGTTATGTGAAAGTTTACCAGAGGGTATCCCCTTTTTTCCTGGCTTTATAATTGTTTTGCAACGATAGCATCGAGTTCTGCTTTGCTCAGCCTATCCACAGTGGCTGTGGCTATTGTTGGAATGGTCGCCGCTGGTGGGAAAAAGAATGTGTAGCCGGCTTGGCCGGTACTTGGTTGAAGCTTCCAGAAATTTGATGAAACGTCTCCAAAGGTTGCCTCAAAATGTTTTTGAATCATGTTACCCTCTGGTAAACTAACATAACTATGGAAAATCACCATTTTTAATGGGTAAATCCACTATAAATGGCCATTTTCAATAGCTATGTTAAATTACCAGAGGGTAAAGGAAATTCTCCAAAGGCTATATACCTCAAGATGATTTTCAAGATTTGTTTAAAGATGGGTTGACGTGACTCCCAGAACCGCTTCGAGGGAGCATTCAAAGAACTCCCCATTAGAATTTGGATGAGAACCTCCGCGGATCATCGCTTTCCTCATGTAGGTGGCCATACTTGGGGGATGTTTTAGTTCTATGTTCAGACACAACCAAAAAGATATTGTTGGAAAGTTATATCCGATGAACCATGATCATTTAGTTCGAGGATTTTTCGGACACAAGCCGCATGATCCGACTATCCGTACCCCAAATTCTTGGCTCAATCTCGGATCTCGGACGGTGCAGAAAGCTTTAACTTTTGGTGCAAGCCTGAGGGGTGAGTGTGGGTGGCTTGACGTTGTCCACCTTCCAGCAATAGAAACTTTGTTGGCATTAGCAGTATATGGGGTTTCTTAAACTGGGGGATTCCCAATTCATCATAAATGATCTAATATGGATGATTTGGGGGTACCCCTATTTTTAGGACACCTCAATATTGATGTTTAATGGTTTCCATCATGAGCCCTCCATATGAAACATGTCAGCCATTTTCAGGGCATCAATAGGAAAGGACTTTCCTGACTGGCAAAGGTCTCAACGAACCTTTCATTTCCCATGCACCAATGTTCTACAGCCATAGACACATATTGACACAAGATACGAATATAGAGATAGAGATGTTAACCTGGATCTAGCCCCCATCATTTTTTTTCTTCAGATTTTCTCTTACCTCTTGGACTTTCCACGCTTTCCTGAGGTTTTTTTTCCACTCCTCGACATGGCTGACATGTCTTCAGGACGGGACGGCGAATGGCGACCGAAGGGCGATTCAACCACCATTTGCTGTGGATGATGGGAAAAAAATGCAGGAAACCCTTGTGTTTAATGGTTGAAAGTATCTTGGATTTTGATGGATTTTGGCAGCATCTCCCATTTTCAGGGCACCCACCTGGTAAAATCATGTAAAATGAGCAGTTTTTCGCCCACCCTGCGCCTCTCTTCGGCGCAGTTGCATTTGTTGGCCCGGCCACCGCGGCACCCACACAGACGCTGAGAAACGTGATCGGAGGCGCGGAGCATGTGCGGTCCCAGGTATTGATCCATGGGATCCATGGAATCCTGCATGATTTTCTGGAATTCAAGGTATTCCACGGAATAAATGGTAAATCCATGGGTAAATATAGGGATTTCCATGGTCAATAATGGTTAATAATGGTTAATGATGGTTAATAATGGTAAACTTACTGGTGCTTAATTCGCAGGGAATTTTCGGGAATGATCCACTGGCTAACTATCATTTTTTTCATCCCAGCAACCCCCAACCCATCCAGCAACCCTACGGACTTGGCACCAGTAAGTCATCAAGGATTTCTGCATGTTTGGCCTGAAGTCGTGGGAAACCTCATCCCCACATTTTTGGATTTTGACCTGTGCCATCAAATCTCTGGGCATAGGCAGCGCTTTTCGTGCCGCCGGACGGACTTCCAGACATGGATGGCCTGCATGGGAGGCATCTGGTGATTTCTTGGGGCCCAGGCAGCCAGGCATCGGATTCCTCAATGACCCAGATGAATGGCTGATATCCATCAGTTACGGTAATTTAATGTATAGCTATGGAAAATGGCCATTTATGGTTATATCCAGCTATAAAAAGTGGTGATTTTCCAGTTTGCTGGCTATATGTCTAATGTTGTTTGTAGATAACCAATCAATGGTTGATATTAGTAGCCGGTCAACTACCATGGTTTGTTGATAACCAATCAATCTACATATAGCCCAATAGTTCATGTAGATAGATGGGTCATACACCATGATTACTGTGGCAAACCCAATCCAGGGGACCTGTTTTGCCGATGATGGTGGCACTCCATTTACCGCCTCCCAGGCGAACGCGGCTGCGGCAGCCGCGAGTTTTGCAGGCGCCATCATTTACGACGTAGACGTATGGGGAGTTTGGGAGTGACTGAGTGATGTCCCAATTTTTTGCTGGTTGATGTATAGATGGGTTTAATGTGTGTGTTTATATGTAAATGACGATATATAACTGGTATATATCAGTATGGCCAAACTGGCCTCTTTGTTTGGCCGAACGGACCTCATTTTAAGTGAGGAAAGCCAAGGATTGAGGGCACAGACAGATTTGCAGTGTTGGCACTGAGCGTTGTTGCTATATATATATATATTGGTGGATTTGAATATCGCAAACATTGATTAATAACATTCCAATTTCGTGTTTCTTGATGAAAGAAAAACACATATTGCCAGGTGAGTTACTGTATCCACTTCTTTCAGTGAAAATTGTCCCACCTGGTGGATTTGAATATCATAAATATTGATATTTGACAACATTCCAATTTCTGCATTTCTTGATGAACGAATAATCTATTCTGCTAGGTGAAATTGCCCACCTGGTTCTGTCCCTGTGGTTCAAACTTTCCTGCCCACTCTTTCGCTGGTACCTCCAAGTATCTTGGGGTCTAGTCCCCTCGTAGCTACCTGATACCCTATAGGTAGGGTAGGGTAAACTAACAACAAGATGTGGAAAACCCACCGTTTTTACTGGGAAAATTATCTGCACATGGCGGATTTTCATGGATTTTCCACATCTCGGTTAGTTTACCCCAGGGTAATCAAGCCTTTCTTGTGGAGGAAGGAGCTGCTGCTGATATGCCCATCTGCAATATCCCCTTCAAGAATTTGCCAGGTTACCTCAGGTTATTGTTGATGAGTGATATCCCATGAAATATCTTGGTTAATCCCCATTACCCCATGATTATCCCATGATTATCCCATCTCTTCCCCTCGTAAACGCGGCACCAGGTCTGGCAGTTGGTGCGCGGGGCCGAAGGTGGGCTGGTTTAGTCGTTGCGAGATGTGCGAGACGTGGAAGCAGCCGTGGCGGCCTTTCTCAACGATGGTGGAACCATGAGTTGTACCCTCTGGTAATTTAACATAGCTATGGAAAATGGTCCATTTATGGATAACACGATCCCTTTATGGATGGTTTACCTATATTTACTTATTTAAATTTGGAATTTTCCATAGCTATGTTAAATCACCAGTGAGTGATTTGGATAGCATATGAATGGTCTTGTGTGAAAATAAGGTATTTTGATGATGTAGAATCATTTTTCTTATTAAGATTGACATTTATTCGGGCATACGTCTTTTTTGGACGTTCGGCCGTCCAAAAAGAATGTTCCAAGATCAACGGATGACCTACGGCAACTTGACATAGATATGAAGAATCCACCAGCTATAGATCGTTTCTACTGGAAACTACCGGGTTTTCCATTTCTATGGTGGGAGTGTTCATGAAATATCATAGTTTACCGATTTTCTCCCGACATCAAGATCTCGTGTCTATATCATTTCCACCATTTTCATGCATGTTCTATATCTGATATGATGGTGGTTTATGAACGGTTCATCCATATCTCTGTCTACAGATTTATGACATACATATTTAGATATCTATATAATGTACTTACATATCTATAAAAAACAAACTCAATTTTCATCCACTTTCAATATATTAGCAGCACTAACATCAACGAAAGCACCGCCCGTGCCACCAGGTCGCAGCGCAGTGCACTGCGCAGCTTGCCCACGGTGGACCGGGCCCGGAGACCCGGCGGTTCCAGTGCGCTGCGTTGCGTTGCCGGTGGCAGCTTTTCTGAGTGTGTTTGTGTGGCTGGCACAAGGGATTTCAATGTGTAGATAGTTTTTTAAATGTCAGGAAAGAATTTGAGTTAGAAGTCGGTCAAAACTGGTGACATGCGATGTCCAATGAGTCTCCCAGCTCCCTCTCTGACTCAAGTGGTAGAGCGCAATCTGCAGAGATGCCATCAGCACGACTGGCCAATCATCCAGAGACGGGTCATGGGGCTCACTTAAGATGCCATTGACTCAAGGGTCATGGGTTGAGAATGTTTGAAATTCCATGCCTGGCAGGGAAGCTGTCAAGAGAAAAGGACTCTTTCTCTACGGTCCTGGATCCTCAAAGAATTGGTTGAAAACATGTCAAAACTCGCCACAGAAGGGGTAACGGTATCACTGATTATCAACAAAAGTAGCTTCAACATTGATCTACTGGGATAAATCCATGACCCCTTTATAGGTGAAGCATGACCCCAGTGGGCCCCTCGGTTTAAACTTTAAACTACGAATTGTCCCCAATGGCGGACCTCTGCCCGCGCGTGATGTCTGTGGAGAGCATCCGAGGCAGGAATTTGATGGACAAAAAGTGGTGAATTTTCAGCCGATTTTGGTGGTTTGAACCAATCCATTTTGTGTGGTAAAAAACGCCAATTCTTGGCAGATGAGATACCACAATTATCTATGCAATTTCTGTTTAGGATCGGTGAACTCCCATGTTTTTTCGGCGCTCCAACCAAAAGGTGAAACGAGTGTTTTGGCAATGAGTTCCTTCCCTGTGATTACATGAATCCTATATGAAGTGTTAAATGGACATTTTAGTCGGTAATTCCAAACTATTGAGTAACATCTCTCCGTTTGAATCCATGAAAGTAGCACTTTTTCAGTTAAGCTCACCATGTTCAAGGTGATTTCACCCTCATTTTAAGGGTTAAATGCTGGTTGAACTCACCCTTTTCATGGATAGATCCCATACACCGCATTTTTCACCGTTGAACTCCGCGGGAAACGCCGGGTTTTCCGGGGCTTCAACGCCACGAAGAGGCGGCGCGCGCCTTGCGCGCCTTGCCGCGGCGCCTCTTCGAAGGAGATCCCGTTGCTGGGGGATGGGGATGGGGATCAGCCGGTGAATTCATGACTGGAAGAAAGAATATATGAAAAGAACATGCGTATAAGTGGGATATTTTTGCAGTAGTCTATGAGGTTTCGTTGGGATTTAAGCATCAAACAGAGGTGAACAAAGGTAATGACATGGGGGGGCATGTGGATCAGCCACACAATGCGGATTGAGCACTTTGTATGCTGCCATTTGGGGCTCAATTTTCCAAGCACCCCAGGCGTCGATCAAAAGCTGTTGGCCTGGGAACCTGAATCGCACCACGCCACGGCAAGAACTGATGGAATCACTTGAGGAATCATCTGCTGCCAAACACCAGCACTTGACCCGCCAAGACATGGTGCAAACCATGCAGACAGGGGGTCCAAGCTCAGCAAAGATAGAACTTGCTGGTAGTGTGAAGGTCAAGAAGGAGAGAGGTGCTGAGCAGGAAGTCAGTTTTGAAAGCCAAGATAAGGGAGAGATGGAGCTGGATGATTTTTGGCTGCGGGTGAAGGGCGAGATCAAGGAAGAGATAGAACAAGAGGAACACGAGGAACACGCCTGCAAGTCCTCAAGTTTGGATGATCTTACCCCCGAGGAGATCATGATGAAAGAGGAGATAGAAGAAGAGCCCAAGCACGATGAAGCTTTTGAAAGCTTGCAAAGCCAGTCCGACCACTCTGAAGTTGCAACGCAGGAGAGGGAAATTGAGAAGAGCAACAAGGCTGCGAATAGTCAAGCTGCA
>Ga0126342_10016833_pt1 | contig 12698 bp, 10 predicted proteins | sample Cyp1metagenome_FD_92528 | JGI IMG/M metagenome (GOLD analysis project Ga0126342, IMG submission 92528) | Coral microbial communities from Lord Howe Island, Old Settlement Bay, Australia - Cyphastrea 1 metagenome | ecosystem: Host-associated > Invertebrates > Cnidaria > Coral ...
ATCTATCTACCTATCTATCTATCTCTCTCTCTCTATCTATCTCTCTATCTATCTATCTATCTATTCTATTCTATTCTGTTGAATTCTATTATATCTATCTATCTATCTACCTATCTATCTATCTACCTATCTATCTATCTATCTATCTATCAATCTATCTATCTATCTATCTATCTATCTATCTATCTATTCTATCTATCTGTCTATCTTATCTTATCTTATCTTATCTAGTCTAATCTAATCTAATCTAATCTATCTATCTATCTGTCTATCTATCTATCTATCATTCTATTCTAATCTATCTATCTACCTATCTACCTATCTACCTATCTATCTACCTATCTACCTATCTACCTATCTACCTATCTACCTATCTACCTATCTACCTATCTACCTATCTATCTATCTATCTATCTATATGCGACGTAACGTATATGAATATGTATCTAATGTGTTTTTCACGTATTGTGTTTCATGGGTTTTAATTGGTATTCTCCTTCCGGCTGGTGGTTTCAGAAGCCCTTCTGTACAAAGACGCTCATCCGTTGGGATTTAGAAAATCACTGTTTTAGGATTTTTAGGGTTGAACATAACTGATTAACACCACCAACCTGAATATACAAGGTGGTGTCCCCAAACGTTATGTTTATCGGTTATGAAGCCTATGAATACTAGTTCGATATATCACCGAAAAACCATAGTGAAATTGGAGTTCTAAACCAACTTAGCTATCTTGGGGACACACCATGATAGACACATAGGTCCGGGATAGGCAGACAACCGGTTGCGAGCTTCTACCATGGATGCCCTGTCGTTGAGCCGCTTCGTCGGATGGCACTCTCCTCAACCATTGCCCAGGCGCAACTGATCGACTTCAATGCGGAAAAGTCAACACATGCATGCTATTTCGCCACTTTCCTGGGCTCTCTATGGAGCTTCTTCGCAGGGCGCTTAGCCTTGTAATTAATTATTTTTCGGAGCCATTGAGCACGCAACTTCTTCAACTTATCTCTGACTCGCATTGCGTTCCACCATTGCCTGCAGCACAAGTTTGACATTTAAACCTGAGGCTATATATATATATAAGCAAAGAAAAGGTGGTGAGAAATATAAGAACAAATCATGACATGTATATTAGGCCTGATGTGGCTCCATGCATATGCCGCTCCCTTGGTGGTTGCTGAGTTGGCGTCTGGCCACGATGGTCTTGCAGGTTGGGCATTTCACTCAATCAGCCCGGGATGCCCCTAATGGATTGTGATAATCCAGAATCAATGTTGATTAGTATAATTCCCGGGCAGATAATCAACAAACGGTGGCTTTTGCAGCACCTACTCAAATGGCTATAACATATATATATATATATATATACCATAGTTATATCCCTTTGCACCGTCATTTTCCCAGCAAAATAATCTTGAATCCATCTTAAAATTTTAACCCAGCGTTCTTTGGCGCCTGCCTTTGTCTTCCCATGGCATCATCATATCTTGACAAAAAAACACATATACCATTACATATTATCTATATCCCATTATAGTAGCGATTAATTGTTAAATACCATGGGATTTTAGTAGAATAAACCCATAATTAAACCATATTACGATAATCTTAAAAACTACATTTAAACAAAACTATCCCATTATGTAATTATATGTGAAAATGAGTGATACGGTGGATGGAAGCATTCCTGCACCAGTTCATAGGTGGTTGATCCCATTATTTACCCTCTGGTAAACTAACATAACTATGGAAAATGTCATTTTTTAATGAGTAAATCAACTATAAATGGCCATTTTCAATGGCTATGTAAACGTTTACCAAAGGGTATAGGTTTTCTACCATCCCAGGTGCAGGGTTTCGCAACCATCGACCGTTACATCTGCCGTTGTTGGAGCCTGGAAGTTCACCGTAGGTTTCCAGCCCAAGTTCCGGATCTTCCAGCTATGTACCTCGGCAGCCCGTCAAAAATATGGGTTACCCTCTGGTAATTTAACATAGCTATTGAAAATGGCCATAGAAATAGTTGATTTACCCATAAAAAATTGTGCTTTTCCGTAGTAATGCTAGTTTACTAGAGGGTATATATCCATCAGAAACGGAAGATTCACAAGAAATGAATATAACCGGTTGGTGGTTTTTTCGCCACCCCTCTGAAACATATGGGTTCGTCAGTTGGGAATATGATTCCCAATATATGGAAATATGAAACATGTTCCAAAACACAAACCAAATAAAATATGTTGCAATCCATATATGAGTGGAGTGCGGTCCAATCCAGTAAACAAAGTCGGTTTGTGTAGCTCGCAAAGAAAGAATCCGTTTATGATCGAGGTGAATGTGTTTATTTTACTAGGTTTAAGGATTTCGAATAACATAGTTGGATTGGGCTACAAAGCAACAAAATTAAACAAACATAACTAGGGGGCACCACCTTCTATGGCGATGAACATGGACTGAAGCAACAAATCTTTGCTGGATGGAGGAATCTGGGCAGGGCAAGTTCCAAGGGGCAACACAAATACCATGAGAATATAAGATTGGCCAAATATTAGGGAATGTAAAGGGACTTATTTGAGAGATTGAAATTCATGAGGATATCGAAAATTATTTCAATCATCTGTGAATTCCCCCCTTGCCTCTGTAAGCATCCGTACCCCCATGGATGATCGGTTTGGTGCCATTTAAAGGCACAGGCATAAAAAATAGTTGGGAAGGAAACCAATTTAAAAGTACAAATTACTGTAAGAGTCTGTATGTATGTATATATATATATTTGATAGGTGTACACGAAGTTTTCTCTAAGTATAAAATGGTCTATGTTTCATAAATAATTGGTTGCTTGATTTAGGCTGGGGGCTGGCAAAACAAAATCATTTTAACTCTTTGTCACAATGTTGGACCTTTTTCACGATGCGAACTTGTGCCCAGCAACACTTTATGGAGAAAAATCAGATTTGAAAAAAAAACATCCGATAAATAAATATGGCAATGGAGAATTCACCATATCCAAACAATGTATAGATGACTTTCCCATTAAACCTCCATTTATTTATCTGGGTAAATTATAGTATTTCACGAATCTGAATTAAGGCCCACATAGGGATGATTTCCCTTATTAACCATGATTCCAGGGTTCAGGAGAACAGTGAAGTCGTTATAATTTGCCAAATATATATATATATTTATATTTATTTATTTAAGTAAGGTGATGACGCTCTATATGAAATGCCCTTCAGCCACGTCTTTCGGGAAGTAATAAAGTGCTTATAATTGTATTGAAACATCTAGTACCAGTAGTACCGCACAAGGCGGTGGCGGAAGTTTAAGGAGAGGTTGGTTGTTGTGAATCACAGATGGCAAGAGCGAAGCCACTGATGGACCGACAGGTGGTTGAGGTCTCTTCTCTTTCTCTCTCTCTTTCTGTCTCTTTCTCTGACTATCTACCTACCTATCCACCTATCTATCTATGTATCCATCTCTCTCTCTCTCTCTCTTTCTCTCTCTGTCTCTCTCTGTCTGTCTATCTATCTATCTATCTATCTATTCTATCCATCTATCTATCTATCTATCTATCTATTTGTCTGTCTACCTGTCTATCTATCTAGCTAGCTATCTATCTCTATGTTTATCTATCTATCTGTTTATGTACTAACTATCTATCTATCTAGCTATCTATCTATCTATTTATCTGTCTATCTGTCTATCTACCTGTCTATCTGTCTATTTGTCTATCTGTCTATCTCTCTATCTATCTATCTATCTAGCTAGCTAGCTAGCTATTTATTTATTTATCTGTCTATCTGTCCATCTATCTGTCTATCTGTCTATCTATCTAGCTATCTAGCTATCTCATCTGTCTATCTAACTATGTATCTAACTATGTATCTATCTGTGTCCCTATCTGCCTATCTACCTATCGTTTCTATATTATCTTATCTTATCGTATCTTATCTTATCTATCTATCTCTCTCTCTCTCTCTCTCTGTCTGTCTGTCTGTCTATCTATCTATCTGCCTGTCTATCTGCAAGCTTGAAAACTAAACAATTCTGCGAGACTTCCTTAATTTTTGAACTTGACAACATCCAAAACGAAGCAATTCTGCGAGACTTCTTCATGTTTTGAACTTGACAACGTCAAAAACGAAGCAAGTCTGCGAGACTTCTTCAATTTTTGAACTTGACAACATCAAAAAGAAAGCAATTCTGCGATACTTCCTTCAAAAGTTGACTGCAGAGCTGACGGCCTCGTACCATTGCGTTTTGCGATTTTTCTACTCGACCTGTCTACAGTACTGCGCCTGCCACGAAAAAGTGATGCGAGGTCATACGAAGTGCTGCACCTGTCATGCAAAATCATCTCAGCAAACCAGATCTGATGCTCCAAAATGCAACCCCTCTCAGGAAATCAGCGCCCTGACCTCCTAACATCTCTCAGGAACATGTCTTTTGTACTGCGCCTGCCACGGATAATGCATCTTTGCAGATCCTCTTCAAATGTCCCACGCCTGCCATCGTTTTTGGAAATGCGACAAAACCTTCACGTTTTGCTCACTTTTGACAAGGTGCACAATCCCTTGCGCCTGCCACACGAAACGACATCTGAACCTCTAAAAGTGGCGCGAACATGCGATGTTTTGTACATTTTGACTTCGAAATGTGCTTCGCGCTACAACGGCGTGCACTTTTTCGACATCTCAACTTCCAAAAGTGGTCCAAGAATGGTGTGTTTTGTACATTTTGACTTGGAAATGTGGTTCGCGCCACAACGGCGTGCACTTTTCCAAATCGCAACTTCCAAAAGTAGTCCGACACTGGTGTGCTTTGTACATTTTGACTTGGAAAGGTGCTTTGCGCCACAACGGCGTGCACTTTTCCAAATCGCAACTTCCAAAAGTAGTCCGGCACTGGTGTGTTTTTTACTTTTTGACTTGGAAAGGTGCTTCGCGCCACAACGGCGTGCACTTTTTCATCTCTCATCACAGATGGCTCCGCACCCGCCGCTTTAGCGAGCCTACTTTTCGACCCTCCAGAGCCACAAATCATTGGAAAAACACAGTTTTTCGCGACTTTCCTACCTTTTCGCGCATCTGCATCTCCTTTCTTCTGACTCTTTCTCTTCCATCATCTTCTCTCTTCCACTCTTCTCTTCTCTCTGCCTCTTCCCCGTCTCTGCTTTTCATCTGTCCATATTGTCGGAAGTTTGACTTCTAAACTTCCTTCGATAAAGTTTCAGATTCAGATTCAAAACTCATGAAGACATGATGAGATTCAGTATTTTATTCAGTTTCAGATTTTCAAAACTCATGAAGACATGATTTTGCAAACTTTCCAAGCCACGACTTTGAGTGGTCGTGTGCAAAGCTCCACACAAGCTCCACATCTTGTGGCCAGTTTCGGGAAAGGCTCAAAATGGCAGCCACGCAGTCCACCGCCTGCGCCTCAGCCATGACAATGACTCAGATCAGAAAAGGGAAATAAGAAACCCCAGCGGCTCAATGATCAGCCCAGCGCTTGACCTTTTTTCATTGCCGCCTAAGGATGGCTCGTGCCACTGCAAGCAGCTGTTGGCCCTGTGGCGTAGCGCCCCCAATTTCCTGCCAGCCTTTGATCTGTAAAACGTGACGCGCTTCGACCAATGCCTCGCACCATCTGTTCCTTCCCTTCGCTGCTCTGGCTGATGGCAATGGGGTGAGGAGAAGTCGACGGCTGAGATCAGTCAAACGTACAGCTGCCATTATATTGAAAGAAATAACTGTGTCCTCTAGTTATAAATTGGTTCATAAACCCCATTAACCATAGATAACCAACAAAAACCATAGTGAAATCGGAGTTTTTTCAACCTTTTGGTGGATGACCACGTCTGCCACGTTTACCAAAAGGTTAGCCTATCGTCGTGACTTGATGTTAACCGTAGTTATTCAATCATAGTTATCATGAAATAGAGCTGTTATAACTGTTATTAAATAACTATTAGTTATAACTCCATAGTGATTATATAACTCATGTGATAACTATGTTATTATTTAACCTCTCAAATAGTTACAACTGTTATTATCATGATATAAATATTATAACCATTTGGAAGGTTAGTCCTGGGGGTCCCCCAAGCGAGCATTGGATGGTTTTTGTTAGGGATAATTTTATCTATGGATCAGAACTGGTGGTATCCCTATTTTCGGAAACCTCTATTTAAGCCCAACCTCGGAAAAAACATGGTTGAAAGAAAGGGTGGCTAAGCTCACATACCCTGCGGTAAGTTAACATGTATTGTTCCGTGATTTGCCTATTGTTCCTGTGGTGATTTGAAATTACCAGAAGGCATATCATGTATCCCAGTATATCCACTTATATGCTCAATTACCCTCTAATTATTTCACGTAGCTATGGGAAATCACCACTTTTAATAGGTAAATCATCATAAATCATGTATAAATGAACCATTTTCCATAGCTATGTTAAATAACCAAAAGGGCATATTCCTTATAAATCCCTATGAATCCCAATGAAATCATTATTGTGAACTCCCCCATCAAAAAAGTGGCAAGTCGTCCGCCGAAAACTAGGCGTTCCAAACATCGTAGGAGGCATCGTTCTTCACTCGGTCGGCCACCACCTGCCAGGGTAAAATGTGGGGCAACGATATGGAAAATGTGTGGATGGAGAGTATACTATAGTTAATGGGGTTTATAAACAACCATATACAAATATGATTCTATATATTAATGATTATACTGTATACTGTTACAATATGTGGGTTAATTGTACCTATTATCATAATATTTGGGTCCCCCAGTCGATAGCCTTCAGTTGCCTGCGAATTTTGAGACTTAACTATATGATACTATATGGTAGATATAACGAACTAGTGCTCATAGGCCTTTATAAAAACCAAATTATATGTGGGGGCACCATCCAGTGGAGAGTAATATGCTTGGTGGAGGCAGGGGGAACGTATGCCATGATCTCGGTACTGGTCCATGTTCAATCTTTACACCGTATACCAGCCTGTAACACACAGTTGCAGTTATGGCCCGAGTTATATTAGTTATAAGTACATTAAAAAAAAAAAAAAACATCTAAGTCACCCCATTTATGGAATGTTTTTTTATCCCATAGAAATACCCAATTCTACCCATTTATAACTAGCATTTGGGGCCTGAACTGTGGGGTACCGCAGAGTAGCACCGGTACAGTGTGCAACTGAATCATTCGAACACCGGTTGTGACTTGGCAAATTTGATAACAACGAAATTTAACAAGGCGCATTCCATGTATAAATCATAGAATCTATGATTTAAACATGGAATGTGCCTTTATTTTGTTTATTTAGTTGTGACTCGATGATTCTATTGTTCCATAATGTTGTAATATTCAATGTTGGAAAAACATCTACAAACAGGAACATAACAACATAGAAAAAACAAACCTCTCATATCATGAAGCCATTCCACAATGGAAGTTCAGTAAACATCTAGGAATGCTATCTTTTCATTATTGCCCATAATATATCCTCTGGTTTAAAAAAAAACATAGCTATTGGGAATGGCTCATTTATAGTTGATTTACCCATCAAAAATAGTGATTGTCCAGTTCGTTATGTAAACGTTTACCAGGCCGGGTAGATGTTTTACCAGTGGCTGATCTGACAATTGGGATGCATCGAGCCCTCCTGCTTTGTGAGCTAAGTTGTTTTTAGTTTCGGGAGCTGGTGAGTTTTCAATGACTCCCATGTTTTTCCACTAGAAAAAACAAAACACTATGCTATTTTTCAAGAGCTAGTCATTTCTCATTATAGTTTCAATAGATGGTTATATGATATTATATGATTATCCATTTTAAAAAATATACTATAGTATCTGACCGAATTATAATGACTCACCATTCTGTAGCCTGAAAGTAGCTGAATTCATGATTCCAGTGATGTCGCAATGAGGGATTTCCCCTTGGGAAAACATTCACAAATCATCGACGCAAACCCAGGCAAAGATCATATCCATCAATCAACCAGCTTAGTGATGTTTGATGAACCATAATCCATAGTCCATAATCCAAGGCCATACCCTACTAAACATATCCATTCACTATATCCATTAACCATCATCAAATGGCATCATGATCAATATCATGCATATATATAATATATCCATTAACCATCATCATTACAGTTATAGCCCGAAATACCAGTTATAAGTCAGTAAGTCACCCGGACTATTGAATAATAACAACATTTACAACCACTGTTCAAACATTTACAACTGGTATTTGGGGCCTTATCAATCATTAACCACTACCCTCTGGTAAACCATAGATTTTTAGAAAATCACCATATTGAAAAGCTACATCAACTATAAATGGCCATTTGATAGTTGATTTCCCCATTAAAAATGGTGGATCTTTCCACTAGAAATGGTGACAATCCACTATTTCCGTGGGGGTATGTTCAATACAATGTGGTGCCCCCTAAATAGCTAAGTTGCCTTATAAGTGGTTTAACTATAGTTTATAGTAGATATAACTACAGTTAATGGAGTTTATAAACCAACAAACATCACTGGGGGGTACCACTTTGTAGCTATGTCACAAAATCCTCAAAGGTTTTCAATAGCAGAACGCCGTCGCACCTTGAGATGTTTCTCGGCGTCCCTCTGGACGTCAATGTCGAAGTAAGGCATCAACGCCTTAGCCACCTGCACTGTTTTAAAGGTGCCCCGCAAACGAACATGTCGAACTGCTGGTTGGTTAAAGTTTACCATAGCAAGTTTATCATAGTAATTACATCTAACATTATGTAATCGCCCCCAAGTACCATCAACCAAACTAACATCAACATCAACTAACATAAACTAATATCAACCAACATGAAGTAACATTAACTAAGTGGTTAACCATCATTAACCATCATCAACCATCAGTAACCATCATTAACTAACATTAAGTAACATTAAGTAACACTAATTAACTAGTTCGATATATCTATCATAAACCCAACACATTTCTTGGACCTTCTTCGTGGCCAAGGGATGAACCGGTTATTTTTTTGTTCAGGTGAGACAAGTGAGCGACAAGTGAAGGCGACCTTAGTGACAGAAGGCCGGTGGATTCAGTGGAATTTAACAATTGTAAATGGTTGGTGTTAGACATTATACACTGTAAATTGTGAATGGTTAGTGTTAGAATGGTGTATTTCTTTATGCTATGGAAAAAATAGTAGGACTACTTGGTATGGAAACATGGTATTGTAACATTTAGTGGTTACCACTGGATCTAGTCCGATTGGCCCCTTGTACTAGGTCCCAGTCATCACTGAATCACCATTTTTATAGGTGGTATATGGTAGCAAAAACCATTCCCAAATGGGTGGTTCGTTCTTGTTTTACCCACATTTTCCATAGTTCGTTTACCAGAGGGTTATACAAGAACTATGGAATAGTTTTGTTTTTGGGTAATAGTTCACGGGTTAATTTCACTACTATTACTAATTACCCAATTAGCCAAATTTACCAGAGCTTTATCGCTAATTGGTTGCTCATCACTTTCTCAACTGATGATCCTCCAAAAGACCCCCACGGCGCAGTCTTGGTGAGCTGCAAAGCCGGAGTGGTAGAAGATATACACACATACTATCCCACTACTGTATATCCGCTTTATGATCAGTTTTGAACCCCCACGATCAACAGTGCTGGTCTTCAAAGTACACCCTTAAAATGGGGGTGTGTTACCCCAAAATTATCTGTGTTCTTACAAGATTGTATAGCTACAAAGTGATCAAAGTGATGCGTGATAGTGGTTTAAAACATTTAAAACTAGACTAACTATGGAATATGCTAGATAGATCTATCCAATAGCCCAAAAAACACTTATACCTGGCCTCATGACCACATGATATATAACTTATATAACCTTAATGACAGGAGTTAGTTCATCCCTTTTGAGGCCCTGTTAAGGGCCATAGATTTCTGGTGGGGTTTTTAAACCACCATTCATTGCACTGAGGAGAGAAGCATCTTGAACGAAACAATATTGTGCAGTCGAATGTTGCCAATAGATGAAACGTAGTAGCAAAACTAACCATCAACCAACACTGGTTTTGAAGCTCATCTGTATAGTTGGCTAATAAGTGGGGTTTCAAAATGGATACATTTGAATAGTTAATCCTGATCAACAACTATCAACTAACATAAGTTTTGGGGGCACAAACTTGAAGAAGAGCATTAATATCCCACATGTTTCATGTTTATTTTCTTATGTTGGAAAATCTGCATCTTTCATGTGTTTTTCCTATTTTTACAGCTACAAACTGACGCTATCTTCGGCAAAAAAATCCCACCTCCAACACGGACTTGGTGCTTCCAGGTTCAGCACCAATGTTGTAGGCCTCCAGCGTCAGGCGCGGGAGGTCATCTTTGATGTAGCATAGACATAAACCAACTTACACATAATAGAAGTTAGGTTCCCTATAATTATACTTTAACTAGTTTAATCCTACTTGGTTCACATAGCGTTGTTGATCTACGGATTCTCATAGATCAATCAACCGATATAATCCGTCGTTGGTTGTTTACGAAAAAATCTAAGTTATGTATAGCCAGGGATATTGCATCTTCATCCATTCGTAAACTGGTTGGTGGTTTTTCGCCACCCCTCTGAAAAATATGAGTTCGTCAGATTGGATCATCATCCCAACTATTGGGGAAAATAATCCATTCATGTTCCAAACCACCAAGCATTATATCATTATCGTATTATATCATTATCTATAGTTTATATTACTATGGTTTAGATCTACACACTATTTATATAGATAATATTACTACCAGAAACGTAACCTGGGATATCTTGGGCTCAAGAAGACAACTTCAGGATATGACCAGAGATTTCCATGGTTAAAAAACAGTTATGGCCCGAGTTATACCAGTTACCCGGCCTGGTAATTCGTTACATAACTATGGAAAATCACCATAGGAATAGTGATTTTTCCCATGAAAAATGCTGATTTTCCATAGTTATGCAAACGTTTACCAGAGGGTATAAGTACTAAGTCACCCCATTTATGGACTATATAATCCCATAGAAATACCGAGTTATACCCGTTTCTAACTGGTATTTGGGGTCTTAACTGTAGGGGTGTACTCCCCAAATAGTGATCATATTTAAATCGTACCCCCAATAGACAGCCTAGGCCCAAAAAGAGGTTTATTCAATAAAGGGGTTTATTCATCCGGGTTTATTCATCAAAAATCTGGGTCCACTTGCAATTTCACCACGGGTGCATTTCCACTTGGAGGGATTCTATCCAGTTGGATATCCCCCCGGGTTCTGCAGAGAAATATCCAATTGGTATTATCCTTGACATTATCCAATTGGACATCCAATTATCCTGATTGGTATTAGATATTGGTATTATATTATTATTATTATTATTCAATTGGAAGTATCCTTCACAGGGTCCACGATGAGAAGGATATCCCCCTGGGTTCTGCAGAGGATTTTATCCAATCGGCTGAAGCGACATACGTTTTTCTGGAGTGTTGATCGTGACCATTCTAGCGCCAGGGCAAGTGACGATGACTTGGCTGTTCAAAAGAAAGGGCTTTTAATGGGAAAATGGGAAGGACAAACATGGAAAAACAATAAACATTGCCATTTACTAGGGAAAATGATGATGAACTATTGATTAAACCAACAAAAACTAGGGGGTGAAGCAAGAGCATGGGGCATAGACGGAATCATGACTAACAAAAAAAAATATTGGTTTGAAGAAGGATCAAATGGGAGGAATCATCACACCCGTGTGGACCTTTTGGTAAAAGTCAAGCTGCTTGGCAACCCAAGGTCCCATCAGCAGGTTGTCACATCCTGGTTTTTGACCATTGACGTGGACTCTTACCCCAAAACTTCGGATGCACCCAAATATGTTCAATATTGCTCAATGGAATTTAGACCCCTCTGGCTGATGGTAGACCCCTGGCTGTTCACTTCCCGTCGGGTTTCGGGAGGAGTTTGGGAGGGCGACGGGAAACACGGAACCCATGGTTTCCTCTAACTCTTCACTTAAACTAGTGCCTTGAAGAAAGCTAAGTTGGTTTATATATGGAGGTTTCCTGAAACGGGGGTACCCCTAAATCATCCATTTTAGATTGGGATTGTCCATTATAAACCATCCATTTGGGGGCACCTCCATTTATGGAACTCCCCATATGTTTATATCTCCAAAAGCTATTGTTTATGATAGTACAGGACTATACTATGTTTGTAGACCTTCAAACAAAATGTTTGGGGGGCACCACCTTGTTTCACAATCACAAAACCAAGTCAGAAGCATTGAAGCTCTCTGAAAATCATCAAGTTTCAGCTATACCCACGTGATATGATCTCATTCCCACCCTCGACATTGATCAAGTTTATCCCACCTCATATGTCCTAATATCCTTAATACATCATAATACATCTCAATGGTGCTCTCTAGTTTAACATTGACAATCCCTTAGCTATTCAAATAGCAGTATATATCCTAACTAATGTCAAGTGAGGATTAATAATCCCCCCCGGATTAATCAACCACCATTGCCCCCAAAAAAAAATGTAATTTAAAAACAGGTGGTCCCCACAGATTAATAAACCGGTGGGCCTACCCCCGATTAATCAACCACCACTTCGGAAATCCATTTTTTTATCCAACATTTTTTATTTCCAAT
>Ga0126342_10016834_pt1 | contig 12698 bp, 12 predicted proteins | sample Cyp1metagenome_FD_92528 | JGI IMG/M metagenome (GOLD analysis project Ga0126342, IMG submission 92528) | Coral microbial communities from Lord Howe Island, Old Settlement Bay, Australia - Cyphastrea 1 metagenome | ecosystem: Host-associated > Invertebrates > Cnidaria > Coral ...
CATCTGCATCTTCTTTCTTCTGACTCTTTCTCTTCTACTCTTCTCTCTTCTAATCTTTCTCTTCTCTCTGCCTCTGCCCTGCTCTGCTTTTCATCTGTCCATATTGTCGGAAGTTAGACTTCTAAACTTCCTTCGATCATTGTATATTCGCTCAGAAACACGCCATTTTGAGGGCATACAGTACCCCATAGCAGCCATTTGATTCATTTTGTGGGTGAGTCATGGTATACTGTCTTCAGTTCCCCTTCGCGCGCCACAGAGCGCCCACTTGAGGCGAGATTTCCTGACGACACCCGAGAATGAGCCATGTAGAAATTGTTTTGGTGATCACTGGATAGGCATGTGGAGGAATCACCAACAAATAAGGGAGTGCTATCAACTTCAAAGGGAGGCCAAGCTAGCCAAATGGGTTGGTGTGGGACACATCCATGTCAAATGCATCGTAATCGCTGGTGGTGTCGGAAATTTCCGACGGGTGCCAAAAAAAACCTCCCGAATCGAAATGGGTATCGACCAGCACATACTGGTGACGTGAAGTGATTGAACTGGTTTAGCCAACAACGATAGGAATATACGAAGCGGCCTCCCAGAAATGATAGGAAGCCCTTGCGACCTGGCACACAACATGGCAGTTTTTGGGTTGGCTGCACAGTCTCACACCATTAAATGGAGATAATTCACAACACAATACATGTACATGTTCTGCAATATATCTACACAATTTTTCTATGTATGTATAGCATTCTTATTGAAGAAGTATCCCGAAATCATATGTCAAACTCACCAGCCACCAGATCAACATATTTATCTCAGGACCATGGAAACCACGTCGAAGTGAAGCCAAAGAAGAAGAAACCAGAAAAAACCTTTGCCCTTCGTCGTTTTGGTGGGTGGCATCGGTAGGGGCGTTGATGTGAAGACTAGTCGTGGTGAATTGGCTGGGATGCAGCCTTTGAATAGCTGGGATAGTATGGGTTTACAACGTTTACAACCAATCCCAGGGAACTCACCCAGTGATTCAGGGTATGAGCAGAGCCAACGTGACAGTGTCTTTAAACTCATCCGATCATGAGAATTGGGTGAAAAAGTGCCGGCAACTAATGGTGAATAACGGTGACAACAGATTTGAGAAAAAGAAAGTGCACGCTCATACCACAACTGAAGGTACCCTTTTTCTCTAAAATAATTTGAATGATCTAGAACGACCTATCAATCACCTGCAAATCGGTCAATCAGCAGCAGCATATCACTGAGGTGGGTGGACGCTACGGTGTTGCCTTAGAAGAGGCCGTGAAGGCGCATCACTGGTAGAATCATCCAGTCATGGATGACCATGACCTAGTATTGAAACCTGACTGGTGACGACTGGGGATTTTAAGAAAACCTATGTCTATGTATATTATAGACTATATATATTCATGGCCATCGGATTTTTCTTCACCACCATATTATACCCATTATCAGCTATTCATATGGGGGGTCGATAAGTTGATAGGTGGTTTTTGGGATATCTATTATCCCATTATCCCATTATAAGCCCCATTCTATTCCATATATAAATGGAATAGACACATAGAATTTCAGTCAATATACTATTCTATCTATTTAACCACCATTATACCATCTATATGGGTGTATTTGAGGTGTATGGAAGTTTTGATGCATATTTGGTATAGAAAAGAAACGAATCATCAAATATTCATCAGATTTCCACTATTGTTATTTGATGGGATGGGCTAAAAATATCTTTACATACCAATGTAATACTGGGGGTTAGTAGATTATTCATGGATTCATGGATCATGTCTATTATATCTAGTATCCATATAACATTATCCATATAACCCCACATTAGTTTGAGTACATCAATTACATCTATTTCCCCAAAGCAATCATTAATTATTAACATTCTCCAGCAAAACCATATATCACATTATCCATGAGTATGATTATTATCCATATATAATAGATCATAATAGATAACATATATTCTATAACATTATTGTTATATATCTATATATATTATATAATATCTGGATAATATATCTATTATCCAATATCCATTAACCATATGGCCATATGGACATCTTAACCATTGACTATCCTTATGGTTAATGGTTTTATTATATGGATACATAATATCTTGATACATACCTATTACATGTAATTAGTAATAGATAACAGATCATCTAGAATATTAGTATTAAATATCTATATAGTTTAACCATTTTCCATTCACCATATTTTTTACCATATATTATATACCATAGTATTTCATAGCTTAAATTATTAAACATATTCCCATTTGATGGTTAATATCTGGTGAATATAATCCATCTAATGATATATGGCATTATAAAAATTACATAAAATTACAATATGGACCATCCACAATAGATATTATCATATAGATCATCTACAATAGATATTTACAATATATTATATACCCTGCTATTTCATAGCTTAAACTATTGAACATATTATATATCAACCAAAATTACCATATGGATATAATACCATTAACCACTGTAATTATATATAATTATATCATATTATATAGTTATATTATCATAGATATTATCATATATGGGAACTCAATAGGTATGATCATATATAGATTATTACATTATATATATATACATCCATTAATATTAATATTTTATTACTACATCTATATATTTACATTTGTTTTATTAATAACAATTTCCCCATGAACCATAATAACATTATATTATATATATATTTCTCCATACAGTACATTTTGACAATATTTTTATTCATTCCCCATATTTCAGTACTGTACTATATGATTTCCCCCATATATATGAATCATTCCCATATTATAATATATATTTCCCCCATATATGGGGAATCATTATATATATATATATATCCATTAATATTTTATTACTATATTTATATATCAGTACTATATATATCCATTACTATATCATCATATATATCCATTACTATTATATATGATATTTCATATTCCCCATGAATTATATTATAAATACTATATATGATATGATTCATGGGCATTCCCATATATATATATATACAGTGATTATTATATATTAATGGAATATAATTAACCATATATTTCATATATTATTCCCCATTGTTATCTTATATATATAATTCAGTACTATATGATTCCCCATGAACCATTCCCCGGCCGAAAAGGCCGAGATGCGTGGCCAGAACGGCGCCGCGGGCGAGGTCATCGATCTCTTGGCGCAGAAGACAAACAGCCACCCCTTGGGTGCCCTGGTGTCACCGGAGGTGAGGATGGATCAAAACCTAGGAAATACCATGGTATTTGGTGGAAATACCATGGTTTTTGATGGAAATACCATGGTTTTTGATGGAAATACCATGGTTTTTGGGTGGAAATACCATGGTTTTTGGTGGAAATTCCACGGTTTTGTTGATGGTTTCTTGACATATTTTGGGGTAACAATCTTCCCTACTTGTCCAATACCTATCAAGAACAGCTAGTTTTTGACCAGTTTTTTTTTTGTGGTGGAAAGTTGTGTTTGACACTTCTGTATGGTGGCCCATCGCCGGGTTGCAGACTATAGCTATTGATCGCCCACGCAGTCGATGCAGTGGAATAATTGAAAAACCCATAGTGTTTTGATGTATTGTTAAAGAGACACTTTGATAGCAGTTGGTTTCATGCGCATGTTAAAATGCTTAGAATCTTTTTTTTTGAGGGGTTGCATTTGTATATGTACATAATTATATATGCACGTGTGTGTGTGTGATGTGTGGTGTTCTTTGCAACATACACATCTATTCATTTTTGATATATATATATATATATTATATATATAGAGATATCTAATAATTACTATATGTTTGCCAAAGATGTTTTTTTTCTGCAATACCTGCCGATTCCTTTCCCCCTTGTTGGTTTCATACTCGTCCAATGATGCCATGATTCCATATTTGCATCACTAAACAGTGAGATATCCAATTTCTAGTGGCTAAACAATCAGATATACACCATAATCACTACTAGTGTAAATATAAAACTGACAAATCATGTCTCATTGCCCATACTGTTTATTGAAAGACCTTCATTCTTTGCAGGCGCAAATCCAGATTTCCTCGATGTTGCGAGGGGTATATCCACCAAGTCATTGGGCTGGCAACTCAGGTCTTGAGCACATCATAAAAGCCGCTGAAAGAACGGAGGAGAAGACCAAGAAGCAGCTGGTTATAACCTGGTAGGACTGGTAGGAGATGATAGAAGATTATTATAGATGATAGTAGATGATTGTAGATTATTAGGGATGATTATTGATGAATATAAAACATGTTCGCTGCAACCTGGACGTTTGCCCGGAGTTGATGTCCGGCAATCAACGTATTGTTCAGAGGGGGTGGCTAATTTTGATCCCTCATGATGTTAAAGTTGATGTTATTTCCCCAACCAAAATATTGTTCTGAGGAGGTGGTGGATTTTGATCCCTCATGAAGATAAAGCTGATGTTGTTAGCCCGTTCAGCATATTGGTCATAGGGGTTGGCGGATTTTGTTCCCTCATGAAGATAATGTTGATGTAATTGCAAGATTCAACATTGGCCATAGAGGGTGGCGTGTTGTTAGCCTGTTCAGCATATTGGTCATAGGCTGTGGCGGATTTTGATCCCTCATGACCATCAGGTGATATGTTTTGAGCATGAAGATAACTGTATTCAAGGTATCTTTCACATGCCACCGTGGCCTAATTTTCCGATTGGCCTTGCTTGGATTCGCAACTTCCCATCAACACAGAATTGTCTCTGTTATGTCACAATGATGAGTCTGGGCGACGTTAAGGTTGCGGACAACATGTTATAACCATAGTGACAAGAGATTATAGTAACCTCCCAAAAAGATAGAAAAGAGCTAAAAGTTTTGCAATATTGTGTCTTCCTGTTAGGACTAGATTTTGACTCTTCTATCCCTTTGAGCACCCCTATATAGGTATAATTTATACACTCCTTTAATTTAAGATGGAGTTTAAGATCGCTATTGGAAAATCACTATCTTGAGGCACATCATCTATGTATGTGTCGTTTCCCATGGCTATGTTAAATGACTGGCTATGATTATAATTGACAAATTTGCATGTGATGTCTCGGTTCTCGACTATTATTACATCTTGGCAATTGTTTTTTTGGGTGTTTCACCATTGTTATCAGCCACGTAAGTGTATAAGTACAACCTCTGAGACCACACTTGCGTACCAGCTTATGTCACCAAGACAAACAAGATACAATCCAGGATTGATGATTAGGTGTCTTACCTAGCTGCTGCCAAGTTCCAGCAAAATGAACATCCAGACATATTTTAATTGATTGGTTGAAGGGAGAATTTACATTTAAGTATATAGATCTGGTTTCCAATCGTAGATGTTCCATTCATTTCTCGAAGTGTTGGCCAGTCCTTTGGGAAAATAGATCATATATTTTTTCATTGTTGCTTCCAGGGAGGTCTCTTCTGCCAAGATTCTCAAATGATGACGTTTTTTTCTTGGCACTTGACCCAAACAGCTGCATACTGCTGGTGCCAAGGGGATGTGGTCAATTGATCCTGAGCATATCAAACATCCCTGGTGCTGAAGTGTTGGGGTACCAACTGGGGAGAACCCCATGGGCCCATGGGAAGCCACCTGATCCGAGGCAAATCAACAAGGGCAAGGAGCACAAGCTGCCCGTCTGGGAGGATTCCGACTCCTCCAGTTCCGACTGAATTCCAGCGGTCCTCGACAAGAGGAGGATGGCTGATGCAATGGGAGCCCCATAAAAGGATACCCCGAAGTGTTGCAATCACTAGGAGTGAGTCATGGGATATTCCCATTACATAGGCCTTATATATGGTAGGTACCTCCAATTTAGGATCCTGAAATGGCCATTGATAACATACTAATTTCGTGGGGCTTCCACATCCTACAGAGAGAACCAGCAGAACAGCCAACAGCCGAGTCGTTGGTTGATTTTTTTCCGTTGACGCATGGCTTGAAAGACGAGTTCAAACCACTTCAAAAGATCTCACGAGAAGATAGGTTGTTAGTGAAGAAATGATCCGAACCAACGGTTTTTGTATTTTTGCATTATGTTACCTACTATATTATTATTATATCCTATTATTGCAGTTTGCCCAAAAAACACTGCAATTTTGTTGAAGTTTGCAGGCTTCATCACTATGGGTCAAAGTTCCAGACAGCAGGCAGCTAGGCCCAGCTAGGCCTTTCCGGGCACCAGCGAACTCCGCTCCATCGCTTTGGTGAAAAGTCAGCAAGCAGTCGAAGGTGTTGGGCACTGCGCAAATGCAGGGGTGTTCTTGTGCTGAAATTTTGATGTGTAGAATACGGTATGCTTTGAACGATGTCGATGTAACAAGCATTGTGGAACCTCCACTTTAGGTGAGATGACCAAAAGTAAGTTTCTCCGTGATTGAGCTATGACAGCTATGATACCCCACCATTTCTGCATAGTTCCCCAAGCTAACAACCTGCGGTGGATCATCCCCATGCCTCAGTTATTCAGTGGTATTATGTTGCTCCGTTGTTTCACCGTATTTGAGGTGCCTATGTCCGCATCGTAGAAAATCCAGCAAGCTGTCATTCTTGGGATGACCATCGCACATTAAATTCTTTGTGGCCCTGGTAGGTTGCAGTGAAAACTCCGTTCATTCCCAGGTTGGATTACTTGAGGCTTTTTTTTGCCGGCTTTGGGAAGAGATGGGATACGATTTGATATCCAAATTTCGGGCAAAATTTTGACCCCATCCAACTGTCTTGCTTTCATTTCACAACACGCTCCATTCAATCAAGCAGAAATGTGTGTATTGGTGTATCCCATTCTTGTTCGTTAAACCATCCTTTTTTTTGTACGCAAACAAATCCCCATTTCGTTTCTCCATGATATCACCATGTTGGATCATTTTGGGTACCCAATTCAAAAGGATTATGATCATGTTCATTCATCATTCCCTATCAAAAAATAGCCATGGATTGATCCATTTTGGGTATCCACCATTTTCTATCATGGTAAGAGGTCATAGTCATATGGTTTTCTATTTTTAATGTATATACCTATTACCAAAATCAAATGCTATGAGGCCATTGGCGGCTGCCCAAGTCCTTCGCCCGGCCGGAAAGTCGCTGGCCAAGACCAAGGTCTCTTGGTCGGTTGGTCGGTGATTTTTCGGGGGGGACGGGATGGACCCATGGGCCCTCCAGTTATGGCCATGTTCATAGGGAAGAGATGGGAAAATGATGATAAACCAGGAAACATTGAGGTTGGTCAGTTCTTAGTTCTTTTATGACTTAAGTCAGGTTGATTGGTTGATTTGACCAAAACATTGATGTTTTAGTAAAACACCTGTTTGAGTCCTCCAGTCTGGTTTTTCCCAAGTGACCACAGTGTGTTCCACCAATCCCGTGTGGCTCTACACCTATGACTATCATCCTGTCGAGTGACCCAGAGTGATGATTCAAAAGATCTAGTCACCATGCAAAATGGGTGAATCATGAGGAATGTTGATCCTTCTGACTTAACATCTTGTTGATGGAGAGTTGTGCTTCATGCTGAACAACCACCAACATATACCAACATGACCAACATGTAGCATGATCATGACCATAGAAGACACCACAGCTTGCAGAGCAGCAAACCCATCGATTTCGCCTCACCCAAGCCAGGAAAGGCAGCATGATCCTCCCATATATCAACGTCTGCAAAGATGAGCCTCAGCGATCTCACTAATGTTCAGGGCACGACACATGCCATAAATATCAATGGAAACGGTTTTGTACTAGCAATACTTTATCAACAGTGATACTTTTTATCAATAGTATACTAGTATTGGGCAATAATATACTTTATCAATTATATCATATTTATATTTATCAATCATATACCAACAATAATATACTTCATCTTGTATTGGTGATACTGTTTATCAATGGCGGGCCATTATTGGTGGCCCATGGCCAGAACCTAAGGACTGCTGGGATGCCGCTGGCCGCAGACGTAGAGTCCCCGGGTTTTCAGAGAAATTCCAAACATTGTGGCAACCACATGCAGCCACCAAAAAGATATAAAAGTAAAGTCCTACCAAAGTAATCATAAATCAAACTGTTCTATATTTCTCACTATTGGGAACGCAAACATTTGTTTTTTTGTTCAAACAGTCTCAGTACTGACAATTGCAAGTGAGCTCGAATTGTTCGGTGTGGCGTACCCACAGGTCGAAGGCTTTTACTCAAGTATTATTGGCAAATGAGCTGGAACATCTTATATGAATGGGGGGTGCTGATAGGACAATAATCTATAAATAGTGATGTTCAAAAGGATCCAACAGACATCATATCATCATATCCCATCCATTAATGGATGCTATCCCATGAAATCCCATCAAGTATTTACATAGATATCACTTGATATCACTTGATATCACTTGATATCACATAGCACTGACATTAAAATGTCAATAAAAATAAGTGAACATATCAATGATGTATGTCCTTGTCCCTCATGTGTGGCTCCACAATTCTCTCAAATGAATATGACTGTCTGCAGATGTCTGCAATCATTTGGCTCAAGACATCAACACGTGGGGAGTTTTCCCCAGGCGGGACTGGGTTCCAGTGACGGGTTTCTCCATTGTGGGAGCTTTGGGGTTGAACACTCCAACGTTGAACAAAAACGGTGACCTTCCGTAGCTGTTAAATCACTGGGTAGACTTTATGTTCAACCAAAGTTTGGGCTTATGATTCCCCAACCGATTTTTTGATTGTTGGGAATTGATACCACCAGTTGTTGGAGAGATTGCAGGCATCCATCCTTTAGGCTGCAAGGTTGCTGGTGATCGTAGACAAAAAATATGAAGGTCATGTAGGGATTGAGCTGCAAACTGTGGATATGGCGAAGTTTTTAGCCCGGTTCGTCTTACTGTTTGTGTAAATAGCTAAGAGGCAACAGCTGCTCGCGTTTTGGATTCCCTATTGAGGCCTTGACTTTTGAAGGCTGCTTTGATAAAGCACACCGCGGTTCACCACGGATCTTCATCGCCTCAGCATCCCAGCGTTGGTGCAGGTTTCTTCGCGATGGAGGCTGGTTTCTTCAGCTTTTTCTGGGAAAGAGATGGAAAAACCATGGACTTTCTAGTGGGAACGGCTTGAAGAATTATTCTCACCACCAAGATGCAAAAAAAAAGGTCCTAAAGTCCTGAAGATGATAAATCTCTGTAAGTCCACTAGTATCCCCTTTTGTGAGCCATGCCGTTTTTGAAAGGATGAATTCATGAAATCCTGGTTGATAGATACTGAAGTCATGCCTTCCTTTGTCATACCCTTGTTCCAAGATCAGACCGCACATAAATATAATATATTCATAGGTTTAGGCTAAAAGAAGTCAACTAGAAGCAACTTAGAAGGTATGTTCAACACATTTGAAGCAAGCTTGAGATGAAGATAGAAACTATATGAAACTATTGCTTAGCTAAGCCTCTCTGATGCTTAGCTAATTTTAAGTGGCAATCCCACTATAATCCCAAAGCCTGGAGTTTTTGCAGGATCAACTTCGCCTTGCTCAAGAAAGGCGGGCCTTGCTGGGCCCCCTGGAAATAAATGTCCTGGATAAACATCCCCAGAGATAGATAGAAAAGTGGGAAACCTGTCTATGTAAGATGTATATCCAACTGCAGATTTAATTATTTTGATTGTTTATACTTTATATCCCAAACATGCAGCAGCTCTATGTATATTTAGTGATGTTTGCTAGTTGGATTACCAACTATTCTACCAGCAAAATCGGATCTGTCATTCGACATGGTGCTTTCAATGGCTCCTGGCGCTGCCACGATTCTCCACGATTCTCTACCGGATTTCTGGAGAAGCAGTAGATTTGCCGCTTCATAACATGAGAAATGCCATTAAAATGCCATTAAATTTCTGTCGAAATCACATGAAAAATCACCCAAATTCAGCAACCGAAACATATATATGATATATATGTGTACAGAATTTGATGTTCCATTTAACCTAAATATTACTGTATATTATCCCAACACCTTTTAAAGGGTGGGTTTCTTGGGTATCTCATTCCTCCCATTTCTGGCACATTTCTCTCGCCAGGGGAAGGATTCAATGGGAAGCCCGGAGAGCTCTGAATGTCTCTTGGGCGAAAGGTGAGTATTGAATTAATGCGATTAACCATATTAGTATCGCTTTAATCCCATTAATATCCATTAATTAAATTAGGGGTATACCTTTAGTATCCCGATAAATTCCTTTAGTTAAAACCATCAAAGGGATACTAACCATCAAATGGGATTCAAGGGATACTAAATGCACTAAATAGGTGCGGGAAAAAAAAAAAAACTAGCATCAAAAGCCTTGGATTTTTTAATTTCAGGTACGTTGGAATCATCAAATATGAGCCAAAAATATTGGGATTTTGGACAGATTGAGGCTAAAATGAGGATTTGACCAACAGATATTTGGGCGTTTTTTGTTGGGACTATGGGACTGTTGTCCAAGCGTTTCTTGACAAAAGAATGCAAGCGTAAAAAAACGATGGGATATCAGGGAATGGCATTGGATCTTGGAGTTATGTCTATTTGCCATTGTGGGTTGTTAAGGGTCTGGTTTCAAACAGTCATTCTTCAAGATCAACGAAATCCATGAGCACAATTTCTTGGGCATGTTGTAGGGCAGGGTAAGAATTAGGATGTAAAGCAGCAAACATGGACTTGCGGCGAAGAAATGATTTCAACACAGATAAAACTTGAGCTGTAGCCCTGGAATCAGTCCCTTAATCCCACTCTTGGTCAACAGAAAACTGAAAAGGCAACCCAACAATGTTGAATTCGAAGAGCACGCTTTCCTCTATCAATTCCCGAAAAAACGTTTTGGGTCGCATTACCAAGGCATCCCAGGTACCAAAATCTAAATCTTAAGAATTTCAATCTCCATTTTTCAGTGGAGATCTTCATTTTTCGCAGATTGAAATTCCCTTTTACACGTTAAATCGTCATCGTTTGTTTTAAATCCCTTTCCCTGTGGTTGAATCTCCATTGTTCAGTGATCAAAATGTCGTCTTGGAAGTCCTCAAATTCAAGGGACACCTCTTCATTTTCTCATGTGAGGCAACGCATGCTGAACCGAGGCAACACACATGCAGGTCCCACATGTCGTGCGCGTGCAGGCGAGATTTCATCGCAATCCGCTGAAAAGGGGGATGCATCACTGATTCAGTGATGATACAACTCATTGTCCGGTTGGTGGTTTGGAACATGAATTTTATTTTTCCATATACAGTATATATTGGGAATAATCATCCCAATCGACTAATATTTTTCAGAGGAGTTGAAACCACTAACCAGTTGCTCATTGATGTTCATTGTTCATTTGACCAATGTGCTTCGATTATGACTAGGTGACTGGTAAACTTGCAAGAATATCATCATGGGTACCATGATAGTATGCAATCAATGATCCGTATGGATGGGGGTTCAAACAGGTCGTGGGGGGTAGCTCAAACACACCCGCTAGATTCGGATAATCGCACGGGAGAATCGGCAATAGGATATGTATGTAAACATGTACTGATATAGTACTGTAGTTTATAGTTAATTAATATATAAATATACATATTATGTGTGTGTGTGATCATGAACTTGGTATTTGACAACCAACTATTTGTTGATGACAAGTTGGGATACTTGAATATATATATATATATTACAGCATAATTACTTCACTAATAGCACTTGGAACAACATGGCTTTACACGGAGGACAAAATTCATGAACCATTTGGGTGGTTAAACCTATCAAAACGAAATCATATTCCCAAGGAAATCCAGCTGGTCAAACCCGGAACTGGAATTCCCCCATTGGTGTTGGATGCCGTGTATGTGATGAGGAACACATATTTAAAAAAATGCAAACGGATACCCATTAACCAATGAAATCAGGGAAACATTCCCATATTTTTTTGAAAATAGTAATTGTCTCATAAATTGGCAAGGCTGAAAATTACTATGCAGGTGACCTGGGGGTTGTGAAGTGTCTTGGAACATCACCCAGGGACACATTTTGGGAATCGCAACCGAAAACCCTCGTCATGGTCAGTTGATTGGGGGTTCCATATTGGAGAATAATCATCCCCATCAAAATCCCTTAAAATCATGTCAAATACTCTAGGAAAATGATTTAATAATCTAAAATCATGTTTAAATCATTGAAAATAATTTTTACCCATAAAACCAGTTGAATCCAGTTAAAATTCCAGTTAAAATCATTAAAATCATCTAAAATCAGTTAGAACCCATAAAACCAGTTGAATCCAGTTGATATACTGCCACATTTCACCATCCACCATCCCCAAGCCTCAGCAGCCCCACAGGCCCCAGCGCTGTGTGCTGTGCGTGGCGTGCGTGGCGTGCGTGGTGTGCCAGTGGCGACCCCGATGCGCTACTTGGAGCTGCACAAAAGATGGGGGAATTCACCAACAAAAATGGTGATTATGTTGATGATATATATATATAATATATATATACATAATGTATATATTAGAACCGTGTTTGGTCTATTTACCTGTGGGCATTTTGACCACACAGGGCATGTTTAGAACCTGATCATAATTTCTTGGAACCTATTATAATTATAGCCCATATTAGCCAAAATCTGCCAAA
>Ga0126342_10016835_pt1 | contig 12698 bp, 10 predicted proteins | sample Cyp1metagenome_FD_92528 | JGI IMG/M metagenome (GOLD analysis project Ga0126342, IMG submission 92528) | Coral microbial communities from Lord Howe Island, Old Settlement Bay, Australia - Cyphastrea 1 metagenome | ecosystem: Host-associated > Invertebrates > Cnidaria > Coral ...
AGGATAGAATGAGGTGCCCCACAGCAGTGAGTCTCGATATTCTTTGTCAGTTAAGCCAGAGACACCTGGACGAGTCTTTGAGCTCCTTTGAGCTCCTTTGAGCTGCTGGTTCTGAACACGAACATGTTTTGAACACCTTCTTGTTTTCAAGTGCTGCGCTTGGCCATGCTGCGCAGGAAGCAGTACAGTTACTTCAGTCTTGATCTTGGTAAGCTTCCGACCACAGGCTTTCTCTAATGGGTCGGCACCACCAGGGGTGCTACTGTCTAGGCTGTAATAGACCTGACTCTCGAAGACAAGAGATCCAAAACTGCAAAAAAGAATGATGACTACGCAGACTACGCATGCAGATTCAAACAGAACAGAAGGAAAGCTCAATGTCCTTGAAGATCATTCACTGGATATGACAGAGCTAAAGAATGCTTTTGGAACTTCAAGGAACACCTTTGGACTTTTCTTTGCCTTCGTGCCCTTCATGCCACAAACAGCAAAGAGGTGGAAGTGTGTGTGTGTGTGTTTTTCGAGTGTGTTCTTTGTGGAGATGAAACAGATACAAGCAACTTCTCTTCAACATCCTAGAAGGTCTCCGACACAGTGAAGATGCCTTCGTTGGGGCAGTGTAGCCATGACCAGTTCGATCCCAAATGCCAACCACAAGCATTGTAGGAGGCTCCTGCTATCACTTCTGGATACAGTCACAATTCACAAGATGTGGTCAAAGAGCAGAAAATAGCAGAAACGAAGCAAAAGGGTCACAAAGAGGAAAAATGAGAAATCTGGGTTGAATCTTGCCCACTTAGACCACTTGACTTACGATCTTACAAGGATTACCACCATGTCTTTCACGGATTATGGAGCAAGTAAATGTTTTAGGATGTTTCGGGTTTCCTCTCTGCAGCTCTGTCATGGGTGTCTCAAAAAGCTAGAGGATTCGGATGTGATTCGGATGGATTCGGCATTCGCATCTCCTCAGGCTGTGAAATAGATCGGTTCTCGAAGAGTGGCTTGGTGGCCTGGATAAAAACTTCACGGCGTGAAAGAAAGTGGGATCACAAGATGCATGTTTCCACGGCTTCCAGTTGGAAGCTTTGGGATTTCAAGAAATTTCAAGAAACGTCAAGAAGCTCAGATCAAGAGCTGCAATAGATTTCATCTGCTGTGGATCCCTCGCCTCCATGACTGCTGCGTGAAGCCTACTCAACACACAGATCTAGTAGCAATATGATGCGATATGTTGCAATATGTAGCAATCACTAAAAACTTTTCGAACAGTAGAGCAGTTTTGCTAATCAGTAGACTTCAGCAGGACAGGATGCAAACCTCAAAGCATGTCAAAGCTGCATGACTTCCATTCTATTAGTCATGTGTAATGATCCCATGCCTCTTGAGCTTCGCAGCAGAACCCTGGCAGGATCTTGAAAGGACAAACCAAAAGGTTGATTGTCTTTATATGTCTGCGTCGAAGCCGAAATCTAGCCTCACCCTGGAGAATGCCCAGGGGCTCCAAGTCATTCGGCCGCAAATCCTCGAAAAAGTCCTGAAAGACTCTGAACACCAAAATAATCAAAATATCCAGAATCAAGTCCAGCAGATTCAAGCAGTGCAGTGGGACTAGGTAACGAGGTAGCAGCAAAGGCAGCAACAAGTGCAGCTTGAGTCACCGAGAGCAGATAAAAAATGATAAAAATATCCAACGAGTCTTTCTTCGAAGTATCTCTCCTCGTTGGCAGCAGAGTAGAAGACCTGTTGACAACAAATCAAGACCGTCAAGGCCGTCAAGGCCGTCAAGGCCGTCAAGGCCGTCAAGGCCGAAATCCAGGGCTGTCAAAGCAGTGACCTTAAGGCTCTCTGTGGCACTCTCCGGGCGCCTCAAGGAAGCCACGGCACCCTTGCAGGGGCGCATGGCAGCGCACTGGGCCTAACGATGCCAGGAGAGGAAAGAACAGGAAAGGCTCACCACAGCTGACCAGCAGAACATGCACTGAATATTCCGATCCCAAGGCTCTAGCCATCATTCCAATGGATGCCAATTGGGATACCCTCACTGGTGTTTACCTAGGGATCCAATGGTTAAAAGAAGCTGTGGGCAAAATAGCCAGTATGGGAAGAACTTGGAAGAGTTACCTAGAATTGTTGAATGAGTTACTTGCAAACTCTGGCACACTGCAAGAGTTCAAGACCTGAGAGTGGCGCTGGCTCAAAGGCATTGGCTGGCCATTGACCAACTGTCAGATTCAGGTGGTTGTGCCACCAGGCATCCTTGTAGAATGCATAAGCCTTTGCCAGACTTTTGCCCAAGCTGAAAGAACCTGGGGGGAAGAACTTTGTAGGTGTGTCAAACTTCACGCATTCTGCCATCTGCACAGTGCGGCTTGGGGTAGCTGCGCGCAAAGATGGCAACCCAAGAAATGACGCTCGAGGCAAGTTGAGCAAGACCATCTTGGTGAGCACAGATTGAGAGCCAAATTTTAGACGTACTTCGCCTGAATGCAGTGCTTGTAAATCTGTAAGATTGGCATCGATAAAGAGCTGTCCACCTGAAGCCAAGATCCGATCCACCATGCCTCGAATTGCTGTGACATAACCTGCTGGCATTCCTTCTTCATCTACGATTCGTCTCAAAGGCGCAGTGTACTTGAACGTAAAGGGGGGTGGGAACTCCTTTGAAGCAGGAGGGCAGCTCGGTTCATAGCATGCAGTTTTGAAGCCCAGCAAGTTGATCACATCTCCAGGCAGGTGCATATCAGGAGAAAAGCGGTAAGCTCCTACATCCAAGGTGAACCACTCCCCAGATGCTTGGAGGCGATGGGAGTAGGTACGACCACCGATTCTTTTGGAGCTCTCAAAGATGCAAACTTTTTGGCCATTCAAAGCGTGACGAAAGGCGAAGTACACTCCAGCCCAACCTGCACCCACAGACGAGACCTCGCAGGACTCAGGCAATGCCAAGGCATCCTCAGCTGTGACAAGAAAGCTAAGTAAAAGTGCAGACATGCTTAACATCTTTTAACATCTTTCATCATTCTTCAACTTGTCCACCAACCTGTGTTCAGCTATCACCATCTCGGCTTTTCGGCTTTATTTCTACTTGCTCTCAAACTTTCGGGCGGTCATTGATCTAGTGTCAACATTCCACGATCTGTGTTCAGGTCCCTGGCAATAAGCCAGTAAGAGAGAATACACCTAAGTATTCCTAAGATTTCCTAAGTATTGAAGTAGTGGATTGGTGATTAGGGTATCAGCAACTGATCCGTCAAAAGGAGCTTGAGAACTAGGTTTCTCCTTGTTTCTCCCTCATTCAATGGCTAGCTCACTGAAACAGCCCTGTCACCCACCATACTGCTCCCTGACATGCTCCATTCAACTCAACTAATCAACTAACCTGGCCACTCCCCCAGTTCAACCCGATTCCTTCCAAAATTGAGAAAGGCTCACTGCCATAGAAAAACCATGAAAAACCAAGCATCGCGGATTGCCACGAGTAACAACGCTTTGAACAACGCCATGCTGGTCAGTGCATCACAGCAGAGAATACAAATTTGGCAAATGTCTTAATTTCCACTTAATTTCCACTTCCACTGCAAAGGCTATGCAAAGGCTGCAAATTTGGTCAAGGTAAAGGATTCCTAGTTGGGAACGACCGGAAAGGAACTCAAATGATGTACAGTATACGTAGTGGATACATTTTTTTATTTCGAAATATTTCAAAATGTTAACACCACAATCCAAACTGTGCTGCTTGGGCCGACATTGTGACGCTTCGATAGACATCAAGGCTTGGACGGAGGTCAGGCAGAATGCTGTCGTATGCCTGCTTCATGAAGGCTTCATGTTTCCATAATTAATGTTCCATGTGTTTGGCCTCAAATCCAATGCTTTTGTAGCCGCTAACTCAAAAAATGTAGCTTAGGATCTTGTATTGCATCACCTGGAAAATCTATGAAACTCGGTTCTAAACAGCTCAAGAGTCGGATCTTTTCCTAGAACAAACAAAGTGAAGCCAAGCAAAGCCGTCAAGACTTCGCCATCCAGGCTGGCCTTCCACTTCAACCTTCAACCCCGAAATCCAGTGCTTTATAGCCATATGTCATATGTTATCATCAGTTTTGTATGTTTTTATCAAAATATGCCGCCCTATTTTACCTATCAAGATAGCCATTTGAGGGGGGTGCCCAGTTTCAACCTTTCAACCACACCCCTTTGCAGTGGTTGCAATGCAAGTTGTACTGAAGCAAGTTGAAACAAGCGATGGAAGTGGAAGGCCTACAAGTCTAAGTGTACCGGCGGACTCTTCGGAAATCTGGACCTTTGGTCCCTCCGGTGGAGTCTTTTCATCCCGGACACCATGCTGCAATGTTGGACATGCTCCGACCTTGGTTTAAGATGGTTTAAGCAGAGACCCTAAATGTGTTTACTAGTAGCAGATGCTATCATTGGAGCACTTGAAGTACAGTATATAAATGATGTTATAAATGTATATCAGAATGAAATGCCTGAGGCCATCAGCTTTCGTCTAGTCTAGTTTTCTTTCCTTCCTCGTGCAAGCGTCTACCTTCAATTCAAGACATGCACGGGAAAAAAAATGCCAACTGCTGCTGTCCAAGCAACAGTAATTTTCCTCATTGGCCTCCAGGCACAAAAGTTTGAGAAAGAACAATTCAGACATGTCCCTTTGTGTTTGGCGTCCTCCCGGTATTCGCTGGAACCTGAACCAGGCACCCCTCTACACTGACTACACATCTCTACACTGTGAATTGATCAGTCCAACATCTTCAGCCATGTCACGAAAGGGGCTTTTGAACCACGCTGCCATTTGGCACCAGTTGAGTCCGTGCACCCATCCTCCACCAAGAATTAGGCAATAGAGACCAAGAATTAGGCAATAGAGAGCCCAGGGAGCATGAAGACAATGGCAATGTCCACAAGTATCAGTGAAGCGAGAGTTAAATATCGCTGAATCAATGGCATTAGTATGCATTAGTCAAATCTCGTGAAATCTGGTCAAAACATGTCCATGTCCCTTCCGCTCCTGAGGACACGTGTAGTCACCACGATGCTCAGCGGGACAATTGCACCTCCACTGTATCCGATTCAAGACACTTATACAATGTATATGTGCATGTGTATACATATATATATGTATATATATTATATATACACATATGTTTAGATATTATATATATATATATTAATTATACATATTATAAGCCATATATAAGTCACTTAGTCTGCAGAGGATTCGAGACTGCTCCCGTGAGAAAGTATTCCAAGTCAATAGAATAAAATATGGTGGAAAAAGAGCTTGAGCTAGGCATTTCTCCAACAAACAACAGGACGCCGTTCACTGATAACTTCTGAGAAAGACTTGGCTGGACCACATAAACACATAATTAGACATAAACACAAATCACAGCTGAGACACGGATCGCCCCAATAGCCCGGGACCTTGGAAGAAGACTTCAGAGCGCAAGAGGCTCGAGAGGCTCAATTCGGATCACAGCGGACAGAGAGCGGACAGAGAGCAGACAGAGAGCAAAGGGAGAGAGTTGAGATGAGTTGAGGCAAACAATCCCTGAGGTTTAGAAAGGGAAGGACTTTCACTTTCACAGGGACGAGATGGAGGGCACCTGGGCAAGGGAGTCATTTGACTCAGACACTTGAAATGAATTTCCGAAAAAAAAACACGGGAGACAAAAAGAAGATTCCAACAAAATGTGGATAGAGTCATCCAAATCGAAAGGACGAAACAAGGATGAAAGCACGTGAAGACACTAGAAATAGAGTGTTTCTTTGACATCAAAGAGAGTCACAAGCAGAAACAGTTTCTGCACTTCCAGCTCTCGTTTGCATCATTCTTGTTTGATCTTGTTTGCAAGTTTGAAGGGTCGTAGAATCATACATCACGAAACAACGTCGAAAATGTCACCTGGCACCAAATGTCGCACATGGCTTCGTTTCACGGTCGAATGCATGGTCAAGAGGCTGGATGGTCGCGCCAACAACAGAAGGAGGTTGATGCTTCGTTGACTGGGAAGGCTTTTCTGTCGCTTGGGCACCAGGAGCCCGCTCCAATGTTGGATGTGCAAAACTCCTCCAGACTCTATGGTCACATCCAACATGATTCGACTTAGAAGCTGCTGACATGCTTCGCTTTTCTATGCTTTTCTGCTTGGCTGTTCATCAAATGAATCTCACAGGGCCAAATACACTTCAACATGAAAGTCGTGAAATCAATGAGGAGCAGTTACAGTTCGTCAGTTCGTTCAGTTTGATGACAATTTGTACAATTTCTTGGATGGTTCATGCTGATTCCGTTTCCGGTTGTTCTCTCCTTGGTATTGGTCGGTGTTCCTGGCCCCCGTTGCCACGTGTCAGGACCCTGACTGCAGCCCTGTGGTGGACAGGGGTAGTCCCCACGATGCTCGGCAGGACACTCGCACGGGTCCCCAGCATAGAAAGGGATGGGATGGTCTCGCCAGCAGCAAAAGCCCTGCTCGGGCCGCTGCTCAAGAGCGGGCATCAAGCCGCTATCATGCATCCTGAGAATCTGCGAAAGCGCTGAATTACCACTCCATACAAATCAATACACATCATGCATTACAGATGCCAGAGCTGACACCACATCTGACGTCATCTCATCAAGAACCAATCAAGAGCTGTTGTTGATTTTGCAGGCAAGCGCAGCTGAGAGTCCCAAAGCTAAGGCACACGAGACCAAGAAGGATGAGAGCCAGTGCACAGGCTTGGTAAGGCACAGGATTCTGTGCTACGCGATCTCTCAGTGAGAGTGACTCCTCCAATGTCTTGTTTCACGTACCAGAATGTACCAGAAAGGCAGGAGTACAGTCAGACACAGAGTCCGTTTGCTTCGTATTGATCAATATGTTGCAATGAGTAAATTAACTTCTTCAGATACAGATTGCCTTTTGTGCTCTCATTGACACAGGTCCAGTGGCTATATTTGAGTGTATCAAATCATTTAGATCAAGCTGGATCCAGTCTTGCTTTGCCTTTACAGCCTGCTCACCCTTGAGTGTTCCAGTCCTGCACCAAAGAACCATCTCTGGTCTCTCCGCGGCCAGACCACTCCATGAGGAAACGGGGTGCAGGAAACAGGAGAATGAAAAGGTCGCAGCAAATGCTAGTCATGTGTGCAATGTGTACACAGCACATCACAGCATGTCAGAAAGTTGACAGACCGCATTTACACCAAAACAACCTTTGACGTCACAAAAGCTGTAGGACAGAGCAACTCCATCTCAAACAGAGCACTTCTGGTTACAGCGTTATTTCATGATCTTGTAAGTTTTTTGATTTGTTCATTCAAACCATTGACGTGGTCCACCCCAATGTTTTGCGTTGAAGCTTCTAGGCCTGTGATGTGACCTGATTGTCGTTCGAAAAACAGCTATCATTGCGGCATATTGCAACATCGAGTACTACGACCCAGGTACACGAAGGTGCTCATGTTTGCAAAGGAAATTCTATCTGATCAAATGATTTAAATGTGCCAATCTTCTTTGGACGTTGCTTGAGCACTACAAAATCCGGCTGCACGACAGTGGGCACTGCATCCATACTGCGTTAGGGTTGACGCCTTGCCATGCCTTGCCATGCCTTGCCAAGTAGCCAGTGGCAAAGAATCATGCAGCAAATCTATGGGCTTCACAGGCAGAATCTGCCCAAACAAACACTAAAAAGGCTGTGGGTCAGCAATGACACTGATAAGCGCAATGATGACTTCCCCTCAATTGGTTGAGGGTAAAATGAAAACTGTTTTGGTGCAACAGAAAAAAAAAACAAAAAATCAGAAAGGGAAGGGTCAAATCGAATGGACAAATTCAGGATTTGGTCTGTGCGTCTTGCTACTGGCGAGGTATTGCCTTCCGTCCATCTCTGAGACTGCCTGCATTCTGCATCACAATCTCACAAATTCGCGCGTTGCGCGATCAGCAATATCCAAGCACGCACGTCTTTGCTGACAAACTTAAGGAGACGGACTAATGCATACAGCTACAACACTGCAGAGTTTGGAATGGTGCAACATCACCCAGTTTAACCATACTTATTCAATATTCTGGAATCATATTTGAGGCATCCTTGGTAGTGGGCGGACTACTTTGCAAATCTATGCAGTCAGAATGCCGTTTGGCCCTAAGGAAGACCTCGAGCCCTGTACAAGGAAGAAAATGACTACATAGTGCCGATGGCTCTGCACATCCCTGCACTGTGCTGTGGATCTTCACAGCGCAAAAGGCCACTCTGAAAAAGCTCTCAAGAAAGCTTTCAAGAAAGCTCTTGATGCTGTGTTTTCCTTGGTATTCTCTGTGCCCTTGTGATCTCTTGTGTTCATGATGCCATGATGCCTTTTGCAGGTACAGCACCCTGGGACCCACACCAGTCCAAAAGATTGTGTTTCAATGTCTTCACACCCTGTCATTTCGTGTTTGTCGCAGTTTCAAAATTTCTGTGTACTCAAAGGAAATTAAGGACCGCCTCGAAGAGCAAAATCATGGCAATGCCGAAGCTCGCCGTAGAATCGACGACTCAGCACGGAAACGACTAGTCACTAGAGGCTGCAGATACTGCTCCCTCTCCCTCTCTCTCTCTCTCTCGAAAAGGCTGCATTCATCTTGGGGGCTGCAGCCATTTTTGGTTCAGCAGCATAGACCACAAATACAAACATCAGTGATCATCAAACATCTACAGTACAGACTGTACCTAAAAGTTTGTTGCTCTTTCACTTCCAACTGACTGAATCTGCTGCCGAAAACAACTCGAAGTTGCAAACGGCCAACTCTAGTTGACACTGACGAATGGATATGAGTCCAAATTTATGACCCTGAAAAGCAATGTTTTGCTGTCAATGAATCAACATAGTCATTTTGTCTTGGGATATCTATTGTCGTCATATGCCTGTCCACACACCGTCTGTGCTCTTGCTCCAGTGCTGAGGTGTGCTCCTGCCATTGCCTTAGATCAAGATGTTCAAGCATTTTTGGCCGCATACCGAGTCATACCGGTGCACACCAATTCTTCCAAGCCCAACACCTTTGCATTACCATCAACAACCTTCAAAGGCAAAGTGAAAAGACCAAGGCTGACCAAGGCTGAGCAAAGGATTTTGCGAAGAATTTCAGAGCACAGAGCAAAACACTTCGCCTCTTCCAGCAGAGCTGCAATGGCACAAATCAAGGCCAAAAAGGCGCCTAACCTCACCGCTTGGGAAATAGAGGCACTGCACAACTGATCTCTGCGGAAGAAACTCAGGATGTACCCAGATGTACCGATGTACCACCCCCAATGGTTGAGATCATTTGAGATACCAGCACAGAGCACAATGCATCTTTCCGAAGGACCTGCAGCACTTGGACTCAAGGCTCAAACATCTTCAAAGGTTTGAAACTGTTTGAAACTGTTTGCCCAAAAGAATATGCCAGAGGCAAATCACCACTTCTCAAGGTTGCCCAGTTTGGCCTCGCTTCCCAGTTGCTTCGACAAACGAAATTTCCAGACCTGAGTACTTCCGAGTATTGCGAGCTTCAGAAATGCACGTCCGCTCCTTGATTCTGCAATCCATATGTCTGGTTTAAAGTGAAAATTCCAAGGTCCATACTGCCAGAAGGCTAAACAGTACCTTCATTCACGTCCATCATTGCAGGGTCAAGTGTTCCAAGAGTATTCCAGTGTTCATATATGAATTATGGTGTTTCAGTTCTATCAAACAACAAAGCCCTTCCGGTGACAATTCCCAAGAAATTCCGCCTGCTATACGTATATTTTTTCTCCTGCGCTATGTCAGCGACCAGGCTCTCCCATTGTTCCAACGCTGCTATCCATCGCCACAACGGGTCGTCAAATCTGGTCCATTAACGGAACTCACTTGTCGTTCAGCGAAAAAGGCATTCCTTGGATAGTGTTGGTCCCAACAAATGTGTGTGTCCTTGATGTCTCCACACTACCACAGTGTGCATATATAAACCCCACAACCTTCAAACCCATTTCTCCACTCTTCTGACGTTTTGCTTTCATGTCTATGGTTCCAGTAGAGGTAAACCTGCCAAGTGCGAGCAAAGCTGCTAAAGTCCATCGCACGGATTTGTTCGAGCTTCAAGCTGCAGAGCTTGCGAACCTGCCTGAACCGTCCAGCTCTGAGCGTCTTCTGTCTGAACAAGTTTTCGAACTGTCTGCAGAACTCTGCACCATTTTTTCCGGACCTACACCGATACCAAGTCTACACTTCTGCTGAAGTCCGGCATCTTTGAGTTGCCCAGACTGTACCTTTGCGACTGCTCTTTGCCCAAGCTTTCCCCAAGTCTCACCAAGTTGCGTGACTGCTTTATGCTCGCCATAGCACTGGAGGAGTTCGCTCATCACTTCAACGCCACCCATGATTGCCTGTCACAGTTCATGGTACTCCTGGTACTCGATGTGGGTTGAAGTCGATGTTGGTCGATTGGGAATGTGCAGAAGGAAAAAAAATCCAAACCCAGATTTGACCACTGTCCGAGCAAATCCCTGCGCCTGGAGGTATGTCAGTGCAGCTTCCTCAGTGGAACAGATCCGCAAAAGATCACAATTCGCTCTTAGCGAACAAAGAATCACCATCATGGCGACGGGGATTCAGCAAGAAGTTCAAGAAGGTACACAGTGAGCTTGGAATGTTTGGATGATTTGGACGAAGCAAGTACAACTGTTTTTGAACCATGCCATCTTCAGCTTTTGGATTCAGCTTGATCTTCCAAAACCGTACGGCTTCACGTCTTGAACAAAGGATCTTGATTCTTGAATTCCGTTCTTAGGAGTGTCGCCTTCTAACGATAATTTTGTAAGCAGAATTCAGCATATTCCCAAGGACTATGAGCTTCAAGAATGAAACCTGAACTGCTAGACTCATTCTGTGATCCTGTTTGATCCTGTTTGATCCTGTTTGATCCTGTTTGATCCTGTTGACAGCCATAGCAGTCAGGTCTCCACTTCCCCTTCTGACTTCCCTGTCTGGACCTTCTCTGCAAGCATGTCCAAAGTGCTCGATCGGCAAAGCGGGAGTAAACCTTATGATTATGCAGAATGCAGAAACCACCTGCTGACTGAGTTTGTTCATCTCCAACGAAGCAACACCGCATCGAAGTTGAATATGATGTACCGACATATATACGTCTGTGATGTGTAGGTGAACAAGTAAATCGGTAAATCCATCAAAAAAAAATAAGTTAATTCACAAACAAAAACACAAATAAGAAAATACCTTCAAATGTAAAAGGCAAATATCAAATAATATCGGTATCAGTACACACACATAATATATATATATATATAATGCTGCTACATATATATATATATAATATATATATACATACATGTGTATATACAGTTTATGTGTGTACAACGAATGAAGCGTGTCCCATTCCACTTCTTTTCTCTCAGGCAGTTTAGGTGTTTAGGCCATGAAACTCTTCATGGTGTCCTTCTTCATCTCTTTCAGCTGCTGCTTGCATTTTTGCCCAACTTTGGCAGATCGCTCATCAAGGCCCCTGAAAAAACAATAACATCTAATACTGCCGCAACTGCCAATCTCTCTCAGGGCACAAAAATCATACAAAAAGATCAAAAAATATGATGGGGAAAGATCTGGAAAAAACGTGTTAAGATTAGAAAAAACGAATTGGATCAGGTTCCCAAACGTCTCAGACCGGCATCAGGACCCTCTTAGGTCCTCATGTTATTGACAGCGTTGGTCTCGGACAAAACAGAGGTCCTGAGCGCTGATCGGGGCTGACGGGCCAAATAAGAACGGTTTGTGGCTAACAAGAAGCACCAACCTAGCACAAAGGGAAGAGAAGGCAACACAAGAAGAGCAAGGGAAGAAAGTGAGGAAAGTAAGGAACGTGAGGAATCAACAAAAACCACTGAATCAACTAGTAATCCACTTGTAACATATCATTAATTTGGTCTCAAGGTTTCTGCCGAGTGTCAGTCGGGCCGCTAGCTGTTGAGTTTTGTCGGGCGTTGACTTGATCTTTCGCCGGAAGTCGTAGTAGAACTGATACGACTCCGACAAGCTCTCGTTCAACATGAACTCACGAATCGTGGCCAAATCACCTGTCTACGGAACAAGACAACTCGAAACAAATCAAAGTCACCCTTTCTTCGAGGCATTCAGTTTGATTCAGACTGATTCAACTCGAGTCAGTTTGATTTACGTTGATTCCGTTTGATTCAATTCCATTCAAATCTATTCAATTTGACTCAGCTTGAGTCAAGGTTTCCATGTGATTCAGCATCATTCAACTACTGTCAAAACTTCAAATAACTTGACGTGCTGACATGCTTTGATTTTTGTCCGAGTTTCCGCTCTGTCCACATTTTACGGACAAATGTTGCTGTACTGCCTGCGATGTTACTACCTCAGATTATGCATTGGCGCGCGACGGGCAAAGGATTGAACCATCAAACGACGCAAAACAAGGCAACAACAAGGCCCAGGCAACAACACAATATTTTACTGATACATAGTTACATCTATATATATATGTAAGTACATATAAATACAGATCTATATGCGCACATAGATAGATAGATAGATAGATAGATAGGATAGGATAGGATAGGATAGGATAGGATAGGATAGGATAGATAGGATAGATAGGATAGATAGGATAGATAGGATAGATAGGATAGATAGGATAGATAGGATA
>Ga0126342_10016836_pt1 | contig 12697 bp, 13 predicted proteins | sample Cyp1metagenome_FD_92528 | JGI IMG/M metagenome (GOLD analysis project Ga0126342, IMG submission 92528) | Coral microbial communities from Lord Howe Island, Old Settlement Bay, Australia - Cyphastrea 1 metagenome | ecosystem: Host-associated > Invertebrates > Cnidaria > Coral ...
CGGATCACCCTTGAGCGAGTCGCTGGGAAGACAGCAGACGCGCACGCAAAACGGACACCTCCAACTGAATAGTTCGGGCGGAATAAACGCGCATTGGCTTTGCGCACTTCCGTTGTTATATCAAAGAGTTTACTTTTCGACACTCCGGAACCGGAAAACATTGGAAACAACACAATGTTTCGCGACTTTTTCGACCTTTGCCTCTCCTGGATGGATTGGGTGGCGGGCGGGCGAAACCCGAAGCAGGGTAACAATTAAGTGTGATCCTCTCGGATGACCACTGAGCGAGTCGCTGGGAAGACAGCAGACGCACACGCAAAACAGACATCCCCAACTGAGTGGTTCGGGTGGGACAAACGTGCGTTGGCTTTGCGCACGCCTGTCGTTTGCAGATGTGGCTTTCTGGCTTGCCGCTTGCGGGCAGTGCTTGGACGGGCTTCGCATCCGTTTGCAAAGTCTTGCTTTAATTCAATGTCCACAGCAGGATCAATGATTTGCGTTGGATTGGCTGTGCAGATAGCTCCTGACATCCTTGTGCGAACCTTGCTGGCCAATGTCTTCATCCTTGTAAAGAGTACATGAGAACTCGGATTGCAAGGTGTGATTGTACATACGACATTCTGGTTTAGAGCTGCATGTCGCTGGAAAACGCTTTTTGACAAGGTTGTTACAGCAGCGAGGGTGGATCCTTGTAATTGAATGTGTTTTGTGTGGGAGAAGGTTTTCCCAATCTGTGGTTTAGTGGGTTGAGGAATGCAAGGATCAGCGGACACACTAAAGGTTAGCGTCGGTGTACGTATTGTGCTACGTGGCAACTTTTACGGATATATGCATATATGGCCAGCAACTTTATGGGGAGAAGCAGTTCGAACCATTCACAAATAATCTCCCATCGTCTGAACTCATGAATGCGACATGCACTGTAGCTTGACACGGCGCCATTCTGACTGCAACATGGCAGCAGTCACTATTTTCGTTTGGCCGAGATATTGGGCAAGGGTGTGTTTTCAAAAGGTGAGACACGGGCATGCTGAGGTCACTGGTCATCGGAGCATCGGAGCGAAGAAAAAATGGATCCAAAATCATGCAGGTCTGTTTCAGGCTCTTGAGACCTGGCCAAAGCAAGGATAGCATCTAGCTTGGTGGCCACCAATGCGTCATTCTCCAGCCAACCTGGGAGACGGTGCGCCTTGAAGTGCCGCAGATTGAACCTGAGGAAAAGCAGAGCACTCATGACGTTGAAGTATTCCAGCGTCATTCCACGGTTTGCATGCGGAAACTCTGCGAGGTAGTAGGACCAAACCCGCTCAACACTGACAGTGCCTGATTGCTGCGACAGCTTGGCAAGCCGCATAGCTTTGGACATGAGCCTCCAAGACCAAAGCCCTTCTTGACGAATCTTGCCAAAAAATCTGCGATAATGCAAGGCAACCTTCTGTGTCCAGCAAGTTTTCAGGCCCCGCACATATTCTGGCGCGTGTTGAGTCCTGGGCAAGCTCCGGTTGTAGCGCATGGTTTTCTTGCCTTTCCTGTACCAGCGAATGATGCGGCGAGCTTCTCGGCGGAAGGCTTGCGGAGAGGTCCATCCAAAGCCTTGAGATGTAGCATGCAGAGAAGCTTCAACTCGATTGGCAACACGAACCAATGTTCCGCGCGGCGGAAGGCTGCCCATGATGTCTTTCCATGTAGGAGACAGCTGCACATGGGGCAAGCCTAAGAAAGCCTTCAGCTCGCCCATGGCTTCAGCATATTTGGCTTTCTTCTCACGAAACTCCGGCTGTGGATCCACACAGGCACTCCGCAGTAAGCAAGCCGCTGCTTCGCTGAGCTCAGTATATATAGTTGGCACTGGATCTGATTTCAGGTTTGGCGGCTGTGGGCCAGAAAGCCTGTGCATCAAATCGCAGTGATCCCGTAGCAAGTCATCCTTGTCTGCTGCACGTCCGTGCAACAGCTTTGAAAGGTTGATGATATCGTGCTGGGGATCTCCAACGATAGTGCAACCTTGTTCCATCTCCTTCACTGGGATTACAGACCGTCTTTCAGCATCTCCTTTGCGAGTTCTGGCGAAGGATTGCAGGCGCAGCTCAGGCCAAGAGGCATGGTACCTGGCAGCAAGCCTGAACCTTTGGCCTCTGTAGTTGTCCGTCGCATGGAAGACGGGCACCGACTGCTCGATTGTACCTGCATGGGGGACAAGAAAGGTATGGTTAACGAGCAACAAGATGTCTGTGAATGACGCTACGACCCTGCGAAAAAAATCGTTGCTGTGTTGCTGCCAAGATACAGCCTGCACGAAGTCTGGCTAGTTTGATCTTGGCGAGCAGCGGCTGCAGTTGCGCATCTATATCTGCCCATGCTTCTGATTTTGCAACCCGAGGAGGAGCCAAGAGACTGCCGTCCAGACCTCGCAAAATAGTGTTTGCTGGTGAAAAAAGTGTCTATGCACTCATGTTTTTAGTCGCTAACGTGGTAAACACACTGAGACTTTTGGACCCTTGGCCTGTGAAAGCAAGGACAACCCTGCCACAGCGCTTCCTTTTGCCCAGGATCCACCTTCTTCGTCTTGCTCTCTGGCATGGACGCTTTGTAGCTCTGTGGGGTAAAACCACCCGTCGGGCCAACCCCATATTGCCATCATGGCGGATGCCTTGTGCATTGTAGAGAAACAGCTTTTGTTGGAAGGAGTCAACAATGTCGTCAAGGCAACGGCCAAATGCTTGAACCACAACATGGCGCAAGACCTTGCTCTTCGGTACGGCTTGAGCTTGCTGGAGCAGATTGGCTTGTAGAGAATTTGCACAGCAGATGTCCATAAGACTTCTCCGAACCTCGCGGCAATTCAGTTTGCAATAGAACTGCAGCAATACCTCCAACAAATACCTTTTGGTCATGTAATGCTTCTTCTCCTTGGGCGTACGGACGATGCAAAGATGAGGAAAGGTTTGCCTGACATCTTCATCAGTGAAATTGAAGTAGCTTGGCTCCGAATTGCTAGCCTTTGAATTTTGCTTGCATGTCAAACATCTGTATGGGCAATGTGTGAAAGACTTGCAATTTGGTATGTCCAGAATGACTTCAGTCCCAGCTCTGTCGCGCATAGGAATGATTTTGTGCCCGTGACGTTCAGCGTGCGCCTGGGCTGCAGCTGGGAACACATGCCCATCAGGATGGGCTGTGTCAATGGGCTGCTGGACGGCTGCAGTGGGTAGTGCAGGCACAAGAGTGAGAGCGCCACCCAGCTGTGTGCTGCAGAGCCGTTCCAATCGAACCTGTGTTCCCGACACTGCTGTGACAACCAGTTCCACCCGGAAATCGGTCAGACAATCTGCCTTCACTGTGGAGATGGAGCCCAGTGTCCAGTCTTGGTCAGCTCGGCGGCGAACATTGGCAATGTCTGCGTGCAGTTTGCCCCTCCTGGTGAAAGTGTCCAGCACGAACACCATGCTGCCCTGAAGCGTCGCAGTCATTCCGCGACAGGGAGCGTTGCTTGTCAGTGTTGGCAGGGACTCAGGGGCAGAGCGCTTAAAAGGATTTGTCCCCAAAATGCTGAGCAACACCGATGATGTACGTCCGCAAGCTAATCTTCCTGCCAGCTGTTCTAAGCTTTGACAGTGTTTCTCTGGCAGCCTTTCATTTTTTGGAGTCTGCTCAAAATCTGCTGGTGCAGCAGCAGGCTGCTGGCCCTCGGCACCATCGTCAGTCCTACTGCTGCGAGGCGTTGGGAGAAGTAATGACGGGCTCTGAGAACTCTTCTTGCCTTTGGTTGGCTGGGCTGAAGCTTTCGGTTTTCGCGGAAACTTCAATGCCCATTTCTGCACTGTGTTAGACATCTTGAGCCTGAACACTGGCAACTCGGCCACAGATCCTGATATTCCCTGATTGTAATGCAACATTTACAACACCGATTAAGCAATCCTTGCAACCTGTCATACCATGTCATAACAATGCCTGTTTTCCCCCGCACCCCGGTTTGGCTCCGGTAGGCATGAGTGCCTATACACGCCTGTCGTGTGCACCCCACAAAGTGATGAAATCACGGGAAGTGATCCTTCCCAACCCCTAGGCGGCACCTTTCTGCCTCAGCTTCCTCAGTCAACTCCGCCAAGGCCGGCTTGCGAAGGGACAGAACAACTCTGGACGCCGCCACTTCCTTCTGTTCCCCGGCAGCAGGAGCATCTGCCGCAGCTTCAGGTTCTTCCGCGCCCTGAGCGGCTTGATTCTTGCGGCGCTTCTTCTTTGGCCGCATCTCTTTGCGGGGATCTTTGTCACAGAGCAAGAGGCCATGGGCCACAAGGCCGTCGATAGCTTTCAGGAGCATGCTCTTAAAGTCTTTGGCTTTGCGATGTTTGTGGCGAAGCTCCTCTCGCATGATGGCCTGAGGAAGGCACGCAGCTTGCAGCAAAGGCAAGCCATGAACAAGGAATAACAAAGACTCATATTATTGGAAGCAAATTTTCAAAGTCAAGGCAACTTATTAGACTTGCATTACCTCGCAATGAGCAGCAAGAGTTTCTGCACAAGCTGACATGAACTTGAAACTTGTTGGGCCCAGGGGCTGAAGTGAACTCTCCACGAGCTTTCGGGCAAGATAGGATATCATGCTTCAGCTTGTCCTCTGCTGTTTCCAAGGCCTGTTGCTTGTAGTTGGCTGGTGCGTCAGCATGGAGCATTCCGGCTGCCAAGCCACAGATGGACCGGTCGCGGTCGTTGAGGCCGAGGTTGCGTTCCAATCCACGGATGTAGCGCAGGTAGCCACACACCAAGAAAACTTGGCGCTCCCACTGCCAGAATGCTGCAGCCATCCTTGGTGAATATGATTCATGACTGGATCAAAGCTGAAAAACTTAGAAATGGGACACCTCACTAGTTTGCAGGCGTGCGTCTCGAAGTGATTCTGCGTTGCTCGGAGTGCACGCGGGTTTTTCTGAGGATAGGAAGAGAGCTGCTCGCAGTACTGTGCAATGCGCATGTTCACCTGAGCATACCTCAACATATCCGTTCCAACGAAGCCAAGTTTTGCTGACAGGTTCGAATCCACGTGGTGCTCATCCAACCAATCGTGAACCGCTCTGCGAACAGTCTGCAAGATCGTGGCCTGTGCGCAAAACACTTGACGTGGATGGATTGCGTGGTCATGATGCCTCTTCGGCGACAGTCAACAAGTAATCCACCAGAATCTATCTAGATGCGGTCCTCATGGGCCCTTGGAACTTTTCACAGACACTATGTAATGTAGTGGCAAGCTAGAATTTAGACAAGACACGGCATATTCATCTGGACCACAGCGAGAAGGTCGCGCACCAGGAAATCCAAGGGCAAAGTCATGAAGCTGGGCAATGAAACCTGTTGACATGCCAGCAGCCACGTCTGGGTCGACTGGATTTCTGTCGGGTGACCAAGCGACGGAGCACCTGCAAAGCAGGTAGCGACGTAGCAAGGAAAATGTAGCTACATGGGAACCAACCATGCATGTGACAATGCCAGGCTGAACACACATTAACAAGCCCCTTGCCTCTTGGGAAAGCCATTCGGCGTAGGGCGCAGCACCCATTCTGCAGCTTCAAGCTGTCCCCACAACTTTACCATAGTCTTGTAGGAATTGAGGCACATTCTCCCAGCTGCAGTGACGACGCTATCGTGCTCTGCTTGGCTGAACGTGTTCAGCTTGCTCTTTGAGAGAAAATTGATCCCTGCCGAGTGATCAGACCACGGAGTCTGCAGGGTGTTGGACAGCTCATCGGAGACACAGGCAAAGCCACCGTTGTTCAAGATGCTTGTGCGACACCCCTTCAAGGTTGCTTCAACCAGGTATGAATCTTTCATGGTGGTGTCCGCGTTCTTGCTGTTCTGAATCATGTGGACAGCAAAGGCATTATTCGGCGACTTCCTCGAAGAAGCGGCGCCGCCCAAGACAACCATAATGGCAGGCGAAATCTCATGGACATAGTCGGCTGCCACCACCTCAGGAACGGCTGTCTCCATGGCCTCCTTGCGCTGCTTCCAAATCTGCAGCGCTTCTTCTGTGCACTTGGAAAAGGCAGCAGGGGGGAAGTTGAGGTGAGCCCGCAGTGCTGCCAAGAATTGGTCATCATGAACACCTCGCAGGCTATTGCCTTCCTCCTCTGCCGTGTCCATGCAAAGCCCGATTGCATCCTCCAACTCCTGGTGTTGGCGGCGGTCTAAAATGGCTTCGATCAAGCCTTTGTGTTTGGTCAACTCCTCTGCCCTCAATTCCAAAGACTTTTCTATGGCACGCATCAACTCAGCCACTGTCCATCCAGAGGACAAGTCCGGAAGTTCATCCACGATTGCCTGCTCCACCTGCTCTCTACGCAGCTTCTTGGATGTAATGCCTCGCTTTGGCCACTGCAACTCCTCATCATTCTGGTCTGCGCTTGTGGCCACACGCTCAAAGATGGGGGCCTCTTCAAAGCTTCTCTCTGACTTAGCCACTTCCGGTGTAAGTTTTGTGCATCTATGCTCACAGTAGGCAATGTTGTTTTGCATACTCAGAAGGAAGCTGCCCAAGTGCCACCCATTCTTCAGGCACAAACGCTGGGAAGCTTTGTAGAACGGCGCAGGAAAATTGCGACTACCATCATAGTCCTTGGCCAGATCGGCAACACGGCACGTCAGAAAGTCCTGGCCCTTTGCTAACATTGGAAGCGTGGGAGCTTTAATGACCATGAGGTAACCGAGCAAAGTTAGTAGAATGCGGCCAAGGAACCGGATCAGCTGAAAGATCTCTGTGATTCCTTTCTTCCTCAGAATGCGCGCGGTCCAACATGCTGTGCACATAGCCGTAAAGACTGTCGACATCTTCAATGTGCTTGAACAAGGTCTTGTCCCAAAGAACCTGGTTCACCTGGTCCATGCTTGTTGCGCGTCCTGAGAGCGTGATACGCACAGCCACACAAGGGAAACACGGAACACAAAACCAGAAGCAGCTAACGTGTATGCAGCACAGGTTCTCAAATCAGCCAAAGAGGACTGGACAGGCTCGGAAGCTCCGGCACCTGCCCGGGCACCTTTGCCCGCTTGATGTTAAAGCCCCAATGGGAAGATGCCAAAGCTGGGCCTTCAGCAGCAGGACTTCCTTGCCCAGAGCCTTGTGTTGGAGAAGAATTAGGTGTAGGCGGGGCTTTCTGTGTGGGCGGGAAAGGCGATTGCTCTTCGGCCTTTGCCTTGGTGCTGGGTGTTGGAGAATGTGGCCACTCTGCTTCTTCAACTGCTGGGCTGAGCCTTGCATTTTCATCCGGAAGTGCAGCCATGGCAGAGATTTCGAACTGTCGGGGGAAGGAAGCCAAAAGGAGCTAAGCGACTTGCAGACCCTGAAATGCCAATACTGCAAAGGCACTGTTCAAAAAAGACAAGACTTGTGTGTTCCAACAAAAAGACTTTCTGAACCTGTTCGCCACCCACCGTCATTTAGGAAGCGCTGCCTGTTCTTGTCTGCATTATTTTCGGATCTTAAATTTCCTGGTCCTCTTCACTTTTTCCTTTCCGTCCTTGTTCACTTGAAGTTACCTTGAGCCTCGGCCCTTGCATGGGGTTGTCTTGTCAGCGGCTTTCTTCGCCGCTTGTCTTTGCATGTTCACTGACGTGCCCAGTCGCGCTGGTAAGGAATATGTCTTTTCACCTGTGACGCGATACTGCCATCAGCCTACTACGTCAATTCTGTTATGTCTACTGGGACCTTTTGACTCCAACATATCTGATCGTCTCCACAGAATTCCACAGACAAGCTGCATGTATATCGAACCTGACCATTCTCAGAATGACCGCTCTTGCCCTGTATTGTTGTGTAGTGTGCCGCGTTCCCAGCCCCACGCAGTAGCCGAGTTTGCCTGTGTGTACCACACTCGCGAAGAAGTGGAAGAAGAATGGGGGGGGGTTCTGCGCCAGGTCCCCTCATATTATCATACGGAATGTGTGTGTGGGTCCATGGCGACTTGCATTGCAGAAGGAAGGCTGGCGTTAGCAAATGGACGAAATCCGGGCCGTCAGGACCGTCGAGCAGCTCCTATTTGCTCGTTCCCAAAAGTGGGACCGAAAACCCGCCGCAAAAACGGGGCCGCAATATTGCCGGAAGAAGGAAAGGCTTCCAATATGGCGGTCCCGTTTATGGGACCAGGGTGTTGCATACACAGTCAGCAGTGAGTAGCGGAGACTCTGGAACCTTTCGTTTGAGGGCACTTCGCTGAAGCCTTCGAAGATGCATGTATTAAGACTCGCCACTCCGTCCTGCAACTTGGGGTACCAAAAGAATACCCGACTCGGTGTCTTGTCAAGCATCACCTTCCCATGCAGCGACAGAGATAGAGAGTGATGAGCTGCTTGCGACGCACCAGCGCAACCCAACCAGGAAGTTCCTTGAAGGCAGAAGTCAAGCACAACCAGTCAGCAAGCCTCCAAAGGCCATCCATCGAGGAGCCGCGGATTGCCGATGCCAGCCGGGGCGACATACCCGCCAGACAAGGACGCACCAGGGCAACGCAACCAGGAAAGCAGAAGCCAAGCACAACCAGTCAGCAGGTCTCCAAAGGCCATCCATCGAGGAGCCGCGGATTGCCGATGCCAGCCGGGGCGACAGACCCGCTGACAAGGACGCACCAGGGCAACCCAACCAGGAAGGCAGAAGTCAAATCAGCGAGCAAGTCTACAAAGGCCATCCATCGAACACCCGAAGCAGCAAGTCGCCAAAGGCCATCCAACGAGGAGCCGCGGGTTGCCAATTGCCAGCCGGGGCGACAGAGCAGCTGACAAGGACGCACGAGGGCAACCCACCCAGCAAGCCAGAATTTAGCCAGCAAGTCTCATAGATGCCACCCAGTTGCCGATGCCAGCCGTTCACAGCACACCGGCGATCCGAATATGGAACATGTGCCGCAGCAGCCCCATCTTCGCTTGCAAAGGCACATGCGAAATGTGGCACTGCTTTCTGCACACAGCGAGCAAGTATGCAGGTGAGCTCCGCGACCATACTGCAACTTTGGCGTGCAAAGAAATACATGACCCTGTGTCTGGTGTCTTGTGTCATTGTTTGCACTGACGTGCCTGCCGTGGCCGCCCTCCATGGGGAGGCGGCGCACGGGGGAACAGAACATCAGTGAACCGAGCATGGAACATGCGGCTGCTCTATGTAGCCGCTCTTGCGGCGAGGCGGCACGGGGTATACCGAACCGAACCGCCAGGACTTTGACTTAGCGGGGATCGTATCGAGCACATCACCGAACCGAGCATGGAACATGCTGCAGGCTGCTATAGCCGCTCTTCACGACGAGGCGTAACAGACTATCACCGAACTGTGCATGGAACATGCAGCAACACCCCTATATATCTTCGTTTGCATCCTTTTAAGAGCGGACGAGCTGACTCTTGCAAGGGTTCGGTCTTGAAAAGTTTAAAATTGTGAGAAACAAATTATACCGGGTTGGCCGCATGTCTAACGCTTCTAGATCATATGCGTACACAGAAAATGTTTGGCTTCCATGGCGCTGCTGCGTCCCCAAGTCAAGGAAAAAAAAATCAGGCCCATTCCGCACGCTCAGCTGAGACCGCATTGTAATGTGCAATGGCTCTTCGAGCCGCACAAGATGTCTCAAACCGTGCTGTCACTTGTTGCCGTTCCCTGTCGTAATAGACTGCAGCTGTACCTGAGTCCACAATGTGCTCATGGAATTTCCATTTTCATAGGATTTTAATCTTGCACCCGGCATGATGGATCTGTTGTGCATTTCAGATGTTTCAAGGCTGACTTCTGAGTCTCCTTAACACCATCAGCAAACAAGACGGGGCCTACCGTGAGAAGCAAAAGGATGCAAGGGCAAACAATGAAGAATGAAGCGTGTGTGAATACTTCGACCCGCCATTGGAAGGGACTTAGCGATAGTCTAGTTTTTTCATGGATTCGCAACGTCACGACCCCGTAAAAACAATGTATGCAGAAGATCTGCATGCAGTTGACCCTTCCTGTAACTCATGCGATGCATGCGGTCCAAGCACCGAAAGTCTGCAGTTGCCGTTCAACGGCGTCAGCGTTCTCCCGCTCCACAGCATCAACAATGATGCGCCGCCAAGCCTTATAGCTAGGACAAGAAAAAGACGTCTGATCATCATGCCATGATCATGTCTCCAAGCATGTCCTAATTCACTTTGCCTTTGGGAAACAAACGTCTCCCATGCAGACAGGAATCATTGGCAGACGGTTCTTCAACATTACCAGTACTGTAGCAGAACAAAGGCACCCTTTTCTACAGCTCATCCCCATGCTTTGCAAGGACAAGGAACAGCCAGACCCCAAAACTGCCGAGGCACTGAGCGCCCTTCTCCGTGCGATCGGCTGCGACCACGTTCTTGTTCATACCGTGCGTTCTGCCTCAGACAGGAAGCACAGCAACCCGGTGCTGAGGTGCTCATCATTCCACGTATACGTGTGTGCATCATCAGGGCCCCAAAACCAGAGAACCAGAAGCACGCAATGGATCAAGTGTTTGGAATAAATTGGCATGGCCAGGCACCAATCGTCCCAATCGGCATTACGCCACCACTGCCTGACCGGCGGCTGCTGCAACACGCCACAACCCCCAACACAATGCAGCATCATCCTTCCGTGTCCCCTATGTGAAGTGATAACATCCACTCATCAGTGTTATTGTGTAGGCATGCCTGGTCGGGCTGCCAATGTTTTGCACAGGGGAAGCTTTTGGCTCAGGCGGTGCTGCGTTGACCTGTGTGGGCATGGCAAACGCACAAAGTCAGTGCCATCAATTCAAAACAGTGATCTTCCCCGTGCAACAGCAAGAAGAAAACATCAGAAACATATGTTTGAAGCTCGGAATCTTTAAATTAGTGGCAAGGCAACGATTCACGCCAGCCAGGCGGCAAGGGTATACCTTGAAGGCGCCAGCCAATCGAGCTTGTCGTGCCATTCGCAAGCACCTTGGAAGCACGTGGCAGGCTCAGTGGCATGCTGCCTTTCGCAAGCTGCATACTACATAGCTCACATCCAGCCAAACAGTTGGAGCTTGAAGGTGATTAGGTGGAAGAAAAATGCCAATCAACCGAAAAGAAGGCTGGAGTCAGTGGCAAACCAATGCTGGAGACGAGAAACTCGGCGCTACTTGGATATGTTGGTCGATGCGGCAGGATACCACAACACCAACGGTAGCGGTCCCGTTCGATTGCTCCACCATGACTTTGCGGCCCAGCATGGCCATGGTAGCTGGAAGGAAATCGTTTTGTAGCCCTAGATGAATCTCACAGCTGCTGCGCTGTGCGAAGGTGTGTGTGTGTGTGCGTTGGAAAATGCAACTTGCAATACAAGGCTATGTCCAATCGAAAACACGTTGGGAAGATACTGGCTGGCAGGCTTCGAGCAGCGACGATGCCGATCAAATATGAAAAAATCCAAGACCAGTGTGCAAAACCACACCCGCGCTGGCAGTGGCAACAAAGTGTTCCAATAGGAATGTGGTCGCAAGTGTTCCGCAAAACATAGAGATATTTATCTATGTCTATAAACGTGGTATCTAAATCAAATATACAATACCTCCTTCTCTTTCTATACCACATATCCATCCATCCGTCCATTGCAAGTACAACATGTCTGTCAAACTCTCTGTTGGAGCAGCTATAATTATCTATCTTCTATCTTCTTATCCAACTGTTGCTCCATCCCAGCCATACATTGCTCACGCCCGAAAGGTACTCATTGAGTCAGCAGACCTCTTTTCAACGGGAGAACAAATGGGATGACCCACAAGTCCGCAGGGGCGCAAAAGGCCGCAAGCGTGTCATCCAGAACCATGCAGGGGCGCAAAGGCCGCAAGCACTATAATGCAAGGGCGCAAAGGCCGCGAGCGTGTGAGCAGGGGCGCAAGGCCGCAAGCACCAGCAACGCAAGGGCGCAAAGGCCGCGAGCGGGGTATCGTAGAACAGTGCAGGGGTGCAGGGGCCGCGAACACTTACAGTGCAGGGGCGCAGGGGCCGCGAACACTTACAAGCACAGGCGCGCTGAATGTGTTTCCCCCAGACAGGGGCCATGCATGAAGCAATCTAGAGCACGGGAGCGGTGTGGAGCTTCGGAGCTGAGCAAGGGCGTCCCAGCATCGGAGCATCGGAGCGCAGAATGTCAACACAAGAGCTGCGGAGCGGAGTGGAGCATCGGAGCATCGGAGCGGAGGGCTGCGCAGCGGAGCGGCGTGGAGGATCAGAGCCTCGGAGCAGAGGATTGCGCAGCGGAGCATCGGAGCATCGGAGCGGAGGGGTGCGCAGTGGAGCGGAGCGGAGCATCGGAGCGGAGGGTTGCGCAGTGGAGCATCGGAGCGGAGGGGTGCGCAGCGGAGCATCGGAGCATCGGAGCGGAGGGTTGCGCAGTGGAGCATCGGAGCATCGACGCGGAGGGTTGCGCAGTGGAGCGGAGCATCGGAGCGGAGGTTTGCGCAGCGGGGCGGAGCGGAGCATCGGAGCGGAGGGCTGCGCAGCGGAGCGGGGTGGAGCATCGGAGCATCGGAGCGGAAGAGCTGCCGCACCATGGAGCGGATCCGAGGGAGGATCGGAGCATCGGAGCGCAGGATTTCAGCAGTTGAGAGGAGTGGAGCGGAGTGGAGCAAGCAGAACTGATCCAAACGAATATAAAAAAGCACATTTGGACTTGCAAGGATGGATTTAGTACAAGCACCGGAGCGGAGCA
>Ga0126342_10016837_pt1 | contig 12696 bp, 10 predicted proteins | sample Cyp1metagenome_FD_92528 | JGI IMG/M metagenome (GOLD analysis project Ga0126342, IMG submission 92528) | Coral microbial communities from Lord Howe Island, Old Settlement Bay, Australia - Cyphastrea 1 metagenome | ecosystem: Host-associated > Invertebrates > Cnidaria > Coral ...
ACAGCACCCTGCACAGCACCCTGCACAGCACCCTGCACAGCACCCTGCTCAAAAGTTCGCCACCGAAGACCCCACCTTTGAGAAGTAAGAACCCCTATAGCTTGCCAGCTATCTGGGGAACAAGACGTGGACCACGCAACATCACTAAGCACTATCTAAGCACTTAATTGAGAACCTCAATGAACCTGAGCAATTTGTGCTAAACATACTCCAAGAAGCAAACGCTTGCTTGCTGGCATTTGTTGGCCTGTCAGTCAGCTTTATATTTAGTTTTATATAAGTGTGATAATTTAACGTGGCTAATTGGCTAACATTGTCACCCGCTCTCAATATACCACTCCATCTCCCAAGCTCTGTCTTTTGCCTTTTTTCACTCCACGCAATGCAGTGCCTATATGGTTCGCCAACTCAGGTTTCCAACTCGTAGTTCATTGGGTGCCGTGATCAGCTGTGCTATGAACATCTATGAACTAATTTTGGCGTCGTCTCACATTTCCACATGAACCACATTACCAAAATCGATGTATTCCTGGTTTTGATCATTTTTGATGCGTAACCATCACCACCGTGCGATGTGTTCCAAACAAAACAGATGCCGTGTTCTCATGTGGCAAGGGTTAAAAGTTAAAAACCGACCGGCAATCCATACCCCCGATCGAGACCAAAACGCAGGTAATCCTGAATCCAGACCGATCCACAGATATGGCTCGCCACGGAACGATCCATAATGTGTATAATGTGTTTGTCCGGGCGTGCTTGTGTTACTTGAAGCTTGCAAGGCTAAATGACTGCATACGGCTGAATGGTCACTAAGGATGGAAACTTCAAGCGGAGTTCTGCCGGACACAGTGAGCTTCAACGCGGCATTGAGTGCTTGCGATGAGGCACAAGAAAGCATAAGACGTGTCATTATATTTATTCTTAGCTGGATTCATAGCTTCTTGCAATTCATGGGCATCTCATGGTCGTTTTCCCACTCATAGTCTCATAGTTGTTGTTGCAAATGTTCCCCCCGTAAATATTTAATTATATGATACTATTACATACGGTTACTATTATGTGACCGTTTGGTCCTGGAACACCGAACAGCTTTTGCACGTTTGGTTTTCCGCTTTCTACCTCCAAGACACGCTCTGCAGGCTTGCCGTTGGCAAGATGGGCTGCAGTTATTCCACTTGATGCAGAAGCTTGCAAAAGATGCACTACAGAATCCATAAAATACCGGGGCAAGTCAGCAGGGACATGCCTGGGGCATGCTGGCGCTCATGCGTTTTCTGTGTCAAGCCGATTCCTGCTGAATAATTGGGGATCGTCTCTGGCAGTCGCACCCCAGCGTGTCAGAAGTTGTTGCCTGCCTTCCTCAGACCCAGGACAAAGCCAGACATCATCAGCGTGAACGCATTGCTCAGTGCGTTAGCCCGAGCAGGCAACTCAGCGTCCTCGGTAAATTGAGCATGTACTGAGTGGCCTTCAGTGAGGTATGGCTATGGGGGGCTTAGAACTTTGATGTGGGCCTAAGCGGGCATGAGGGGAAGGGTTTTGCGCATGAATGCAGGACGCCAAAAAGGATGCCGATGACAATTCTATAACTCGTTGTGATTGCTCTGCGACCTGGGCCTCAGGATTCTTGTGGCTGGGGAACCCGAAAGCACCCAAAGGAATCCATACCTTCATCATGAATATGTTCTGCCTGCCAGCATTGGTCAGTTCAAATCACTGCAGGTGAGTGGTCCAAAGCGATTCTGCTTTTTGAGTCTGTGAGCCTTGGATGCTCAAAAAGGGATGGGAAGACAGAACTGGACCTGGAGGTCAAGTTCAGTGCTACTATACGAAACTTGATAGTTACACAATGAGGGAACCTGGGTGACAGTGTGCAATTCGCAAGAAGAAAAGAAGGGCATGTAGAATGTAGACGTCTACATTCTGAAGAAGTTGGCCAGAAGAGAGAGAGAGAGAGAGAGAGACAGAGAGACAGAGAGAGAACACCAAGAGAGCGTGCAAGTATGGTCTATGAAGACCGGGGGAGACAAGTAAGTCAGCAAGAGTTTCTCAAGTGGATTGGATTGAGTTAAAGTTCTCTGAGGCCCGGCTTCGCTCATGCAAATTCATATATGATATCCCGTGGAGAAAGTTTTATCCGTTGCCTTTGGTGCAGCGAAATTGTTTTGAAATGGATCATTACATTCATCAGCATGTCGCAAAGTGCCAAAGCTCTGCCGTTCAAGCAAGCAGGGAACCAGTTTGCTTTTGCCCATCCAGACCTAGTCCGAAACACCTGAAAATATCTGAAATTGATGCGGAAAGTGGATGAAAGTGGAAGGACAGAGGTCGTCCAAGCATTTTTGCCTTTCCTCGGAAAATTCCCAATCTGCATATCATTGAAAGTCCATTTTCAGCAGCACTGTGGAGGCCTGGCCATTCTCTACATGCAGATGTTTACACCTTCAATTCCGTCATCGCTGCTTGTGCCAAAGCTGGTTTGTGGCGGATGACTTTTCAACTCATGGAGGAGCGGCAATCTGGGAGACTGGTGTTATTTGGTGTTTCTTTTTTTGCGATGCAGCGGTTGCTGGCATGCACAAGAAAGTTACAATTTGATACAATTTGTATCAAAGTGTGCCGTTTCTCGCTGCCCAGTATTTTGCAGGACATGGGCACTGCCCGCGTGACATCTTCTGTAGTTAGCTGCAACTCTGCCATCACAGCCTGTGACAAAGCCGGCCAATGGGAGAGAGCTTTGCACCTTTTTACGAGTTTGCCAAGGTCTGACCGTCATGTTTCGTCCGATGAACACGGTTTATTTTGCTACGATGTTGGCCAGAAAACGATACAAAACGGTAACAGAAACAACTACAGTTGATCTTGTTCATGCAAGTGTGCCATCCATGTTTAGGGCTACTTTTCCTGTTCAAGGGCACAATTTAGGAGCACAAGTCGCTTGCAAGGGCATATTTGATGTGTCCATGACCTATGTGCCCAACTTTTTCGCTCCTGGATTTGTCCATGACCTAGTGCGACTACGACTTCATACAGGTACTGTTTACATGCCACATATGCATACATCATACACTTGTATTTGATGCATTTCAGAAAGGGCAGCAGAATTCATAGTCAATGGTACGCAAATTACTGTAAATTATCCTCGCAAATATATACGTAATATATTTTTTGAACATGACAGGGTTGCACATAAATTGGTCTACAGTGCTGAATAGTTCGGTACAGATCTTGCTTGGATTTGGAATTTGATTCAGCAGATGGAAAAATGCCAAAGTGCGATGCCGAGCCATGTCGACAGAGGCGACCATAAATATTTTTCAGACTTCTGGCCATGAAGTGGCCAGTTTGGACAATGCTGCAGTTCGAAGGATCGTGAAAGAAGACGGCGACTCGATCAAAGCTCTGAAGCGGTACCTGTGCAACAACTGGCAGACTCTGCCTGGGGGAGCTAAGATGTCAATTTACCGAATGAATTTGATCCAGAATGGTGAGATACTGAGAGACGACAAGCTGCTAAGTGAGGTCCGGATGCCTTCGGAGATTTCACTGATTCTGCGCGATGTTGCGCGGGCCGATGCTGATGAAACGGTTGATTTCCTGAACGCAGCAAAGTATGGTAAGGCAGAAGAGCTGGAAAGCCTTCTACTAAAGCCGATCGATCCCAATAGCGCGATTGGAGGCAGGATGATGACATCACCTTTGATAATCGCAGCTGCACAAGGGAACTTAGAATGTGTGAAACTCTTGATTGATGCTCAATCACAGGTAGATCACCTGAACAGAAATGGGGAGTCGGCCTTCAATGTGGCCTGTTCAAACAGCAAGTTGGATGTTGCACAGCTGTTGATCAAAGCCGGTGCATCCCAGAACCAAGTCGGCAAAGAAGGTGACTCTCCACTTTACCATTCCTGCCATGTTGGCGCCTTGGAGGCTACAAAGCTGCTACTGGAAGTACGGGCAGACACGAATGTTGTCACGATCAGCGGCCAGTCACCCTTATGGGTTGTTTGCAGCAGTGGCAATGCGCAGATTGTGAAATTGCTGCTAGAAGCCAGGGCCAACCAGAATCAGGCTGACCTGACTGGACGATCGCCCTTGCTGATGGCTGCCACCGTTGGATCTTTGAAAGTTGTGAAGCTATTGGTGAAAGCCGGTGCTTGCATGGACCAATCCAGCAGAGATGGCAGATCTCCGGTGTGGAATGCTTGTGCCAGCGGCCGTTTTGAAATTGCCAAGCATTTGATGGAAGCCAGGGCAGATGTGAACCAATGCAACCTGGACGGCGCCTCTCCATTGATGGCTGCTTGCGGCAAAGGATTTGCGAACCTTGTGAACCTACTGCTGGAGGCAGGCGTGGACAAGAACAAGCCCAACAAAGAAGGTGAATCACCTCTGTACATAGCTTGCAAAAAGCGCCATACAGAGGTTGTGAAGGGCTTGATAGATGCAGGCGCTGAAAAGAATCAATGCAGTCTGAGCGGCAACTCGCCCCTGTGGGCTGCATCAAAAAAGGGCTATCATGATGTCGCCCAGATCTTGCTGGAAGCTGGCGTGGACAAGGACAAAGCCAACAGACAGGGCGAATCAGCGTTGTACACCGCATGTGAGCACTCTCACATGATGGTCGGAGATGTGTTGCTGAAGGCAAGTGCTGATGTTGGCCAATGCGTCCTGGGCGGCTTGTCACCCCTTGGGATGGCGTGCAAGAAAGGTGGCGTCAACATGGTCGACCGGTTGCTTCAAGCCAGGGCCAGCACGGAGCAGTGTGATTTGAAAGGTAGAGCACCTCTATACATTGCCTGTGAGACGGACCTGGAGCTGAACAGTCAGATTGCGATCGCAAGACTCTTGCTTGGAGCTGGTGCCAGTGCGAACCAACGCACCCTGAAGGGCAGATCTCCTTTGTCGATAGCATGCAGGAAAGGTTCTTTGTGGTTGGCAAAGGTGTTACTTGATGCCGGCGCCAAGAACAGCCTGGACTTGGAAGGCAAGTCGCCCCTGTCGATTGCTTGCGAGAATGGTGAGTTGGAGATTGCAAAGCTGCTTTTGGAGGCTGGTGCAGATCAAAACCAGCTGCCACCAGACGGCAGATCCTGTTTGTGGATTGCTTGTGAGGGAGATCATGCCGATGTTGTCACGTTACTTGCGGAAGCGCGTGCAGATTTGAACGCGACCAACCCGAGGGAGTCAGAGATGTCACCTTTGTGCCTTGCTTGTGCCTTGGGGCATTCTGAAGTTGTTCGAGCATTGTTGGCAGCAGGCGCTGACAAAGAACAGTGCAGCAGCGAGGGGGCCTGGCCTTTGTGGATTGCTTGTGAGCGGGACCAGTTGAAGATCGCTCGTATTTTGCTGATGGATGGTGCGGAGCTTGATGGGCGGACAGTGGAAGGTTTGACACCTGTGGAAGCTGCAGACAACCAAGAAAAGTTTCAGCAACTCTTCCAATCCTATAGCCAGTCACGCAGCCAGCCTAGCCAACCCGCCAAGAAGAGGCGCCTTTAAAATGTCAAAGGCCTGGAAACAAAAAAGGCTGACCGTGCGAGCGGATGAAGTCTCATCTGAATAAGTGGTGGTTTACCAGTGTATTTCTCCCCAACGTTTCAGTCAAAAAAAATCAAGGTAAGTTAAACATGCCTTTATGCAGTCCACCAGCCATAAAGAAATTGAAAGGGCTTGCGAAACTTACCAGCACATCGCCTTGGCCATACTGCCCCAATAACAGGCTCCGGAGGTCCCACAAAAACATACAAGCATAAGAAGCAAATCGAGACGCATCACAAGGCCGTCCTGACATGTTTTGTAAGTTCGTGCTGCCATTGCAAGGCGCAAGCTTTCTCCCGACCAGCTGAGTTTCCACTCCCTGATTAGTGCATGCGCTCAGGTGAGAGGACGATGGGTTTGCACAGTGTCAATAGATATCAATGGATTATTCAAAGTCCGAAGTCCCGATTATTTGCTTTCACCTTGAGAGCAATTCCAAAGAATATTCAAAAAAAACGCAAAGTTACGGTGTACTGTGTTCCTTTACAAGAATAATTACAGTGCTCGGTGTGGAAGCCTATGCTGGCTGGGAGGCCTCCCAGTGGCAGTGGGCTCTTTCTTTTGCCACTTCCCAGCCGTCGGCAGTTGGGTTTTCTGCAGCAATCACAGCTTGCTCGAAACTCGGCAGACAAGAGGGCATGTCAGCATGTCCCATAATTTTATGCAACTTCCCGCAGCAGTTGCAGAGCAGCCCGCAACGCCGCGTGCTGTTTGATAGTGGTACATACAGTACTACTGTAGTTGATGAATGTTGATGATGCGATGAAAGGACAGTCAGATTGACAAATTACAATTACCATCAATTATCTATCATTATATATATATATCTGCCATAATGCCATATAATGCCACATGTTCTGCATGTTTTTGTATGTTATTGCGTATTAGATGATATTAGATGCTCCCAGGCGAGGTGATCACTGGGAACGAGCCCTGCAATTGTTCCACAAGATGCCTAGCATTTTGCTGCAAGCGGATGTAGTGACCTATGGAGCTGATACTTGGCCAATTTGGTGGGGCTTCCGGTTGTGGTTCAAGTGGGACTAGTGTGTAGTAATTATTGTGTAGCAATAGAGAAACTATTGTGGTAGCAGATGGTAGGAGGCCAGGTAGGGTTTGGTTTGGCACTGATACATAGCGACATAGGGCCAGTTGTGTAGGAGTATCAGTGGTGGTCGTAGCATGGCTAGCAAGGCAGTGTCAAACTAACGCATCGTTTGGCCATAATTTGCAAAGTGTTTTCCTGTTGGACAAGGTGTGCGACTTTGGATTTGCGCTCCCCAGCCCCGCTCCCATTCAAGTCATTTCAAGTCATTTCAAGTCGACAAGTCGTGTTCCAATGGTTTCGTGGTTGAGACTTGCTTTGTCAATTTTGCCAATTTTGGCAGGCCATCAATGCATGTAGAGATTGGCCTCAAGCCCTGCACCTCCTTGAGAAGATGAAACAGGTCCAAGTCCAAGCTGGGAGTTTCGTGCCGCCCTTCTGGATCAATCCTGTAGTGTTCGGCAACCTATACTAGACTACTAGACCACTAGACCAGAACGTATTGTTGACATTTGTTGACATATTGTTGATCAAATGTTGTGCAAAGTTGCCTGACTTGAACTTGCGTCCAGTGGCATCCAATAGTGCCATCCTATGGCATCATGCAGTGAGTTTGCCTGTTTGGGTCGCTGCATTTTAGAGCAGCAGTAGAACAAGGGCAATAATAGGAATCACCACTCTTTAAATCAATGAAACCACCCATGCAGGCTGAAGTCCCTTGCCAGTATCAAGATTCAGTACAACGAGCTCTGATCTCACCCAAACCAAGAGAAGTCAATCCAAGTTTCAAAAACTGGATCGCATGAAGAAAAAGAACAATGCCAAAGTCATCCTAGCGCTTTGCTTCTCGCATTTCCTCCAGCCAGGTGCTTCAACCCAATCAGATTTGCATAAGCGGTGGCCTGAGAACAGTCAAAGACTGAGAGTCTGATAGTCCTTTCATAGCACACTTTTGCAGTTTGATCTCCTTTATCTTTCGTTGACTTTAGAATCATCCTTAGAATCATCCTTATGATCGTCCTTGATCATTTTCTTTGCCAAGTTCATTGGTTCGCAACTTCTGGCTAGATTGGCCAGCCACAGGTGCTGCCATTGCAATCGTTGCATCCTGCCGCGGGCCTTGGGCTGTGGCAGTGGAGCTGCTTTCCGCCGGTCAGCCTTCCAATGAAGTAGGCCGCCATGGCCGTAGAAGGGAAGTTTTTTTTTTTTGTGTGTAAATGGACCCTAGAGTGCCCATTATGACTCACTAGAGTTAAGGATACTAAAGGGAGATGATCCCCTCAGTGAAAGATGTGGACATTAGCAGCCCATGAAACCCTATGATTATCCATGATTGCGCATGCAAGTAGGCCAAAGGCAGATGTGCTTGACAAATCTTGACAAGTTTGCTCGTCCATTGAGACATGCAAAAAGTGCGGAACATTGTGCAACATGTTTAAGCCTCAAAGATCACATGACTATTACTGTCACATGACTATCACATATTATCACATGACTATCACATGCCTCCATGCTCAGGGTATGGAGCTGCCATTCGAGCATGCGAAGCTTCTGGCCAGTGGGCCTGAAACTTAGCATGAACCTCCAAACAGCAAGAATAGTTTATATAGAAGATATTGGATTAGAACAGGCAATGCGGCAACGCTATTGCAAGCTCGCTTTGATTCTTCAGTCGTGTTCAGGGTCGAGAACTCCGTCACCTAGTTATGTAGTTTGACATGGTCTGACAATGTTTGACTGAAATTACTTCCATTTGAATTCTGCTCATGTTATATATATAATATATATATATTATAATATATACACCTCACTGCAACTGTCCATGTTGTCTCTGTGGCTGGTGCCATGATCTCACAGGAATGCGCGCTGCAGTTGCTGAACGATATGTGCAAGCAAAGCTTGCAGACGACAAGCAGCACTGCTGCCATGCTGGTTTGCAGCAGGGCAGGACGATGGCAGGAGGCACCCAACTCAGTTTGGCATACATGTGCGCTCCAAGTATGTGCCATCATGCTGTGGTTGGCCCGCTCCTCCTCTTTGCAACTCGATGTGGCATGCAAGAAGCTAAGGCACTGTTCAAAAATATGTGATACAATGTGATACTGGTAATTATAATATATATAATATATATGATCACACACACATACATATACTGTAAATATCTGTAAATATATATATAAATAAATAAATATATATATATATATTGTGCCAAAGTCCATGGTGCAAAAAGATGAGGGTTCGAACTTTGGACAAGTCCGCGCACATTTGCACAGATCCCTTGACATCCTTGACTTACATGTCCCATCAAAGCCATCAAACAGGATGGACCTGACATGACCTGACCCCGCTTTTCGTCCTGTGTTGAGGTACTTGTTTTGGCCACGCAGCCTTGTAGCTCGATGGAGGCTGTGGACCAAAGTACAGCTCTAGGTGCCTCGCCTGCATATGCAAAATCTATCCACTTTGGAATTTGTGCATGTGGTTCTTAATTCTTAACTTTTATATATAAATGTATAACTCCAATAGAGACTCTAATCATTCAAACAACATTTACCAAGGTTCGATTAGAAATGGAGAAATTGCATGAAAGTGCCGTGATTATATTGAACCATTTTGACATATCTCAACAATCTTGTGACCATTTGTGACCCCATTGTTCGACTTTGGAAGGCACAGCTTTGATGGAGTGTGAGCAGAGGAGCTCCTGGAACCGTCTGATCTGGGATCAGGATCAGGATGGATTCATATGGATTCAGCTTTTAGAAAGTGGCATCAAGATATATCAAGATACCATCTCTCCATCCATTTGACATGATTTTGACATCATTTTGACATAATGAGAAACCATGATTTTGACTTAACTTTACTGATTTTCCATGATTTTCCATAATTTCTCTGGAGTTTCCATGAGTCCATGAATCATTTTCCTAGCATGTTTGGCATGAAAGCTGCAGATCCATGCAGATCCTGAGGAGCTCGGTAGGTGCTGAGCGCCAGCTGCTACGGTCTCTATCGGCTGTCGCACCTGGTGCGCGGGTGGCGCTGCAAAGCTCGGCGCGGCTGCGGCGCACGCCAGTGTGGAGCCTAGGGGCAAACATGGGCAAACCCAACATCAAAACCCCAATTTCCATCTATAGTTCCATTTAATGGATGATGTCAAATTGCCATAAAATGCCATAAATAAATATCATAAATCAGAAAAAAATGGTTGATGAATGGGATGGTTTATGATAATATGTGTTTTACCGTAAATTAAATGAGGGTCTTTAAATGTAAATGATACTGAGCATTGAGCGGGCAGGAGTTGATACAGTACATCCTCCATCCGCTCCGTCCGAAATGATTTCACTCTATCGTGATGCCATGTGATGCCACGGCGTACAACCTCCCCTGCGGCTGCCAGGGTGCTGGACCACTACGTGGAATCCTGTCGCACCTTGCAGATGCGAAGAAGGAGATGCTGCCGTATCATCAGGCAGTCTCCATGCTTAAGTACGTCATAGACAAGGCCCCTGCATGCCCCTGCTTGGTGGACGAATGAACTAGACTAACTGCTATAGATTTCTATAGCATCTACAAATTCCTTGCAATGACTTTCACATCAAGATTCATTGTAGGTGAATATGGATGCCTTGGCACTGTTCAGCTCAGAAAGCCTGTGAGCTGCATCAGCATGGCTGATGATTTTCCATTTGCACATCCTGGTGCCGTGGGCATTGGCTTAGTACTATTTGATGCAGATGTTATTGTTGGAGTTTAACTAACGGGGAACGACAGGCCACACCCTGCGATGTGGATGGCATTTTGCTGGCTTTAGATGACTTTGGCGAGGTGCCAGCGCACACTCAGCTGCGGGGTGGGGGCTGTGGGTCCTTCGTGGCGTATGACTTGCAATTCCAACATTCCAACATGTCGCAAAGCCCAGTAAAGCAGATGTAAGCAGATGTAAGGATCAATGCCATACCTGCGATTATTTGGCGACAAGGATAGACTTCCAAGGTCACCTGAATACAGACCTCCACATTGAGGACTTGGGCTGGGCAAAGTTTGCCGGTGGATCCAAGGGTGCGACCATGGTAGCTGCTTTGCGCACCTCAGCTTTAAAGGCGTGGCCGGGTGAACTCAACTATGAGCACACATCGAATTGCAAATCCTTGCCTGCGCCCGATGATTGTTTGGATCTGTTTGGTCTTTACCAGAAGTGGGCAACAGCCAAGAAAAGTATATATAATTATATATATTATATATATACGTTACCTGTTACCTTGTCAGAGAGAGAGAGAGAGTGCGCCGGTCCCATGCGCTCACCTAGCAGTATTCTTTTGACAACACTTGGCGTTGACTTATTCCAGCTGGGGCGGCTTTGGGGTGAGAAGAGCAGGATGGGTGTGTGTGTGTGTGCCACCTCCAAACTTAATAAATGTAACATGAAGTCGTGCAAGACCAACCATCCCTTTCCATGATCACAAGTGCTTATAGATGAGATGGCCGGTACAGGATGGTACAGGCATATTATTTTCAAGTTTTTGGACCTGGCCCCAGTAAGATGAAGCTTATGTAATGCAAAGTAGTGCCAACGCCAGCTTATAAGACAATGGTGCAAAACGAGCTGTTCAGCTTCCGCATGCCGAAATCTGATGGCATGTGAATTGGAGAAAGGGCAGCGGTCAAATTAAATTGTCTAAATTCAATTTGACCTACCAGTGTCAGTTTGATACGCAAACCTTGACTTGAATTTGTGCCAAAATCTAGCTTGAACTCGTCCAGCTGAGGAGGTGGTTTGCCTCCTTCCACCCAGAGACTCGGCTGGAGTACATTTGCATCACACTAAATAGCAACATATGCAGTAGCAATGAAAGTCTCTGGATCCACGTCTATTTAGGCAGAGTAGGATACAAAGATATTGCAAGAATTGGCAAGGTAACTTTTGCCCAACCAGGAGGAGTGAGATTATGACACATGAATATAAATTTTCATTTTATGACACTGTGCCAACTGCACATGAGCTCAAAATGCCCTGAGGCATTCCGGTGTTTTGGAGATCGGCACTTATTGGGGCACGTCCTGCCTTCGAGTGGCTCACGCGCTGGGCAATGTACCCATTACGACTTTGGAGTTGGACCCAGTGCATGTAGCCATCGCCAGAGTCCTGTGTCTTGACATATCTTGACTTTTTTTGGGGGGCTAGGCCAGGGAGGTAACATGAGAATGTGTGCAGGTGTTTTCTCATCAGTGGCATTAGCGGCCCTGTATTACCTTTTATTGGTGCACTGAATGAAATGGCTGCACGATGAAAGGAGAGAAAGAACCTTATGATCTAGATGGGTGGGAGATGGCTTGAAACAGGGACAACAAGGCAGGAAAGGCAAGTTAGGCAGTTTTGACACAAACAAAGCAATGGTCGTGCAAAGTGCAAAGTCCGCTTTTAGCCTATTTTTCACCGCCCGGTCTTGCTAAAGGGTTTGTTGAAGCGGGCTTATAGAAGTTTTTGGCCTGGCTTTGCTGTTGCGATCTAGGCTGGCATTTGCTGGCGTGGCTGTGAAGGTTTGCACGGGCCATAGTCAATTGTTGCTGCCTCGTTCTTTGTGCCAAGATTGAGTAACTTTTTCTGGTTGCAGTTTGCACGATGCAGCATGATGCAGCCACATATTTGGAATTATATACTTGCAGGCGTTTGTAGGCGTATTTCCTTTGTCAAAGATGTCGAAACACATTTCAGAAACATGATAGGAAAGAAAGCACAGACTCTTGAGTATGGAAATTGGACACCATGGCGACGCCTGCCAATGCCATCCATTGCAAGAGGTTTTCGTGGTGCTTTTGCAGCAGTTCTGATGGACAGATGGGGTTCAGAGTATGACGCTTGGAGTGGTCAAGCACAATGGTTCGGGAGCTGATTTCGTCTCAATCACCATCTCCCAGCTGGGTGGCAAGGGCAGCTATAACTCGGGTGGGGTGAGACATGAGAACAAAAAAGTACAAACTCCTAATGTTGGTTCCTGATTAGTGTGTGGCCCCCCCCCCTCCCCTAAACTATATCTGGACTCTCTTTAAAGTAGAAAAGCAAAAAAAATCTTCCCAAAAGAAAAACATATCCTCGATTAAGTAAG
>Ga0126342_10016838_pt1 | contig 12696 bp, 11 predicted proteins | sample Cyp1metagenome_FD_92528 | JGI IMG/M metagenome (GOLD analysis project Ga0126342, IMG submission 92528) | Coral microbial communities from Lord Howe Island, Old Settlement Bay, Australia - Cyphastrea 1 metagenome | ecosystem: Host-associated > Invertebrates > Cnidaria > Coral ...
GAGACAGGCAGGCAGGCAGGCAGGCAGGCAGGCAGGCAGGCAGGAAGGCAGGCAGGCAGGCAGGCAGGCAGGCAGGCTGAAAGCATGAGTAACGTGGTCAACACATGCTGGATTTCTGTGTGTCATTTGTCTTTATTTTCCCATATCTTCCCATAAAAGGGCGTGGTCAATCCCCCAAGTACTATACCAACCTATGACCGTGGCCCAAGCGTTCCTCGCCGTTGCCAGTTTGGGTGGAGCTGCTGGTAGCGTTCCAATCTTGGTATATGTCCGGAGCCTCATTAGGAACTGGCCCTGGCTTGGCCTCAAAAAAAAACATCAACATCAAAATGGTGGTTTCCATAAATGGGATATCCCCAAAACGGATGGTTTATAGAAAATCCTATTAAAATGGATGATTTGGAGGTACCGTGAGGTACTCCCATTTCAGAAAACCTCCTTAAATCGTAACTGCAGGGCATAGTAATCAAGTGTTTTTAACATGATTTACTGATGACTTACTATGATTTAACATGTTTTTCACATCAGTAATCAATAGTACTAATTCCTGATTTACGATGATTCACGATGGTGATCACCCTTTTGGAACCCCAGATGCCATGGAAAATTCTGTAAGGCTATTGAAGCCTCTGTCAACCGTGCATTGTAAAGGTATGTAAAGGTCATGTTTCTATCAATATGACATTAACTGATCCCCGTTATGTCGAAACCAACTTCTGGTGGTTCAGCCGGTTAAGCTAGCAATTTTGCTGCTTGTTTATAGCCATTGTTGGTGATCCTAGGTTGCACAACTGTGTGGCATTGTGCTTTCCATGCCCTAGGGGCCTAGATGTCACAGACATGGTTTCGACCATCTCGCAGCTGCAACCAAACCATCAAAACCACCACCCTTTACGAACTTTTTTGAACATCCACCAAGATTGTGAAATCTCATGCTGTCCATTAAACTCATACATACTAAAAATGGTAGTTCCACGACGTTCCATGTAGTTCTTATTGTCCCAGAAATGATTTCAAGGAAGCATTATATGCAGGAAACCATTGTGGCCTTCACAAATATAGGGTGTTCGGTGTGCACGTAGATTTTCCCTTCAATAAATCCATTAAAAGTCACAGTAATTGCTGAAGTGTGCATCATTTTTGCTTCTTATTCCCATCATCCCAACCAGGTGGTCCCCGCATGAAAATAAGTTGGTTTGTAGATCCTATATATCATAAACCACAAGTATGGAGATATAAACTAAGTGAACTAACTTAGCTGTCTAGGAATCGAATGGAATCTAGGTGGCCCATGGTGACCCGGCTGGTGGCCCAAGGTTGGCATCACAGTTGGCAGCTGCGTCGCCTGTATGCTGGCCATTGGCGTGCTGACCTATTTCGGGCGCGGGGATAGCCATGGGATGGCCATGGGATGGCCCTATTTCGCTGATTTGATCGGTTTGTCTTGGGGAAATCGGATGACAGATGTCTTAGATTGAGGATCGAAATGGAGATTTTTAGATTTGACTAAGTCATTAATCTATATATTCATCTTGGATTTGAAGTTTGACTGGGATATGAGTGGGATTGGCATTGGCATTGTAGATTATTTGCCTCGTGGAACTTCGGGGTATTCCATGCTATCCCAGTACTGTACCATCTTTGACTGCTACAGCGTCATGAGGGTCGAACTGACAGATGTCGTATTCCCCGCTGGAGCAACAAGTTGCAGCTTTGGGATATTTTGGGGGGTTCCATGAGGGTTCCATGTAAATATCTCACAGAAATGGGAAGATAATTAGTGAGAACTGAGAACCTGCCAAATTAGCAGGTGTTCAATTCTGAAAAGCCGAAAGGCCACCTGCGCGAATGTGGATGTATGTAGATTCTGGGGGCCCATTGGGCCGCTGATTGTTCACATTGTTGTTGCCTCTAAAAATTAAGAAGGAAGTTCACTTTCCAGACCCCAGAGAATTCGATAGAATTAGAATCAGATTCATCTTGGCGATGTGGAAACTATCTTAACAGAAAGTTTGGAACGACTTCAATTGACGATGGGCTCCTGGCAGGCGGAAACGCGACATGGCAGCGGTTGCACCCAAGGAGACCAAGGAGCCCAAGAAAGTGAAGGCGTGGGTCGGTGATGGTGTGTGATGTGGGGAAATCTTGCTGCTTGATCTGATTGGTCTGCTTGGTTGTCTCTGATTCATGACTTTCTTGCTGTGTTGAAGATGTTGTTTGGAGACGTTTGGATGATGATCACAACTAGTTGACGCATAAGAATCCACGTCTTTTCTAGGGCATCTATGGGAAGTCCAAGTTCCAACTAAAAGTATCCCCTTCACTAGTGGAGCTGTAGGAAGCTTGGCCTTCAAGGGCCCAGTCCCCAAACTGGTTTGCTGCGTACAACGATGCGCATAGCCTTGATTTGTGTTTTTTGGGTCTGTATTGCAAATGTTGCCAACGTTTACCTGGTTGACCAGTAATCAAACATATATATACATATATATATATATATATATTTATTTATATATATATATATATTATATATATACACGTGCATACATTACTCAATGAAAATAATGTACTCCGTTACTTGCTAGCTGCTTACTGTTTAGGATGGTCGGAAACATGTCAAAGCCCCACAGTCTTATCAAATCTGCTGGCTGCGAGTGGTTTGACATACCCTGCTGCCTATGGAATTCTAAAGAGTTGGTGTATGGAAAGATGTAGCGGAAACGGGCCTCCTTTCGGTACACCAACACATGAGACTTGGTATCCAAGTCACTGAAGTCGGCGAAGCTTGTCAAATCGCCTGTGCAGGTGAAAGAACAGCCTGAACCCATGTTGGCTTGGGCAACGCCAAAATCCACCGGACAACAGGAGCTGGGGCCTGGGAGTTGCCGTTTTTTTTTGCCTCTTTCTAAGGATAGAAACTTAGAGATTGACATATCCCTGCTTTCGGTTCTTACAAAGCCTAGCTATTACATTGTTGTTGGTTCATATTTCCCCATGTGTGGAGGGAACCCCTTCAGTTTTATTCAACCTGTTTATTTAACCTAGTCCAGGGTTGGCGTTCATCAGTTTGAAATTTGAACATTTAACGAGTTGGCTTGCTAAGTCAATAACAGCCTTAAACGGTTCTTGATTGCGGCTTGGCGAATTCCAGGGTTTTCCTCTCCGGTGTGCCCAGGATTTCAATATGGGGGATCTACCTTCCAAGGCAGATGTGGAGCAGCCACCCAGGAATCTTGGACTTTCAGCTGGCTGTGGGTTTTTCAGTGGCAAAGTTTTGCCGCCACTTTATATAATCGGTATGTTGTTTTCAAGGAATACTTGCAGGAAACCATTATTTGATTTTAACTCTTAAAATACTATAGAGTGTTCTCCGATTCTTCATTAAACCACTTTTTGGGTGCAACCATCAAAACGTTGGGTCCAATTTAGTTGCCACATACTGCCCATACAAATGTTTGGGACCTACCCAGATGGGTCCAGGTTACCCCCATCCTTGTGGGACCTCCCCGATTTGCAACGGAAGATCCTACTTTATGAGTGTGCCATATTTATATGCATTTTCTTCAATATTGATATACTGGATATATTTGTTTAATTTTTTCACGGTTGCAATCATATATGAATCAACAATCATGGTTTTCTCATTCTGTAGATCACGAAGTAGACATGGGAATTCCCAAGCGTTGCTTAGAACTTTGAACTTAAAACCATTCTTGTTCCTGTTGGTAAAGTGCAAATGTTTGTTGGCCAAGTCCCCAGCTAGTTGTTCCTGCTATGCCCCATGTGTCCCATACGGATTACCGTACAACATCATTATGGGATGTATTCTATCAACATGTCACTTACTGGTTGTTTACAAGTAAATCCCAATCTAGACTGCTCAAATCCATAGTATGTGTCTCTGAATATGCCCCCCTAGTAGCTGATTGCATACGCTCCATCTATGTTTTGCTTAAATATCGTTCAACCTCCGTTTTTGGCTGGGGAAATCTCACAATCATAGATTTACAGACCATATCAGGGCAGAATCTAAGTTGGCAATGGAACATCCTTGATAGATATTGATAGATAGTTCGATAGGTGGACACATAGATGTATAGATAGATAGCTAGATAGCCAGATAGATAAGCAGATAGATAGGTATTGGATATATATATATATAGACCCTTTATCCACATTGTATTTTTCCATTTTTTTTCTCCATATGTGTTCACTTCAAAAAAATGTTGGGATGCCGGCTTTGGGGCGCAGTTCCACTCATAGTTGGATATACTTCGCCATAGTTATAGGGGCCCCATATCCCAACTTATGGAGGTGAACTCAGCATGGTTATATTGATGTAAAAAATAGCAGTCCCCAACTGGACATTGGATAGAAACGGAATTGGTACTTTACCTTTGCGGTGGCTTGGTGATATGACGCGCCTGGCAAACGAGCTTGGATGCTGACCTGCCAAGTCGCCTTTTTAGCTCTCGGTCAGCTTGACTGCTGATCTCCTGAGATGGCGATGGAGAGAGAGAGAGAGAGAGAGAGAGGGAGAGAAGTGGACATTGGTTTCACATGGTTTCACTATATAAAATTCTACCAACATGTCAAAATAACTATCCTAGAATATTATCCCATATTCAGACCCTTTTGCAATCAAATGTTGCGTGCTGAAAAATCCATCACTTCGTTCAATGAAACCTCCATTGAGTTTGGGGATTTCCAACTAGCTATGGTTCATGACACCAGAGGGACAAGCTCCAATAATCCCATTGGCTATTCTTGGGATTTTGTATAGTAATAAATATGTGTGTGTGTATATATATATATATATAAATGTGTATATATTATATACATCATATCCCCATGAAAATCACCATCAAATCACCGCCCATTGAGACTAAATCATCATTTTTGGGGCCAAAAAAAACAAACCACAGCCATTCGAGGCCAGAGGACATGGAGCCCTCCACCCCGGTGCCGGCTACGCCTTTGGCACTGGTACCGGCGGAGGACGAGGATCCTTCGCCCCTGAGGCAGGGCTTCGCGAAGCCATCGCCGAAGGTGACGAAGGAAACGACAACGGGTGGCTGGCGGACGGTGGCAAGAAAAATGCTGGAAATGCAGGGCATTTGATGAGATTGTTTGGTTTTTCTTACTATCAACAACTTGAGTTTCATATGGTTTTGATCAACCCAACTGTGTTTTCTTGCTAATGAATCTTACAGATGTTTGCTACCAAAAACTAGGAAACACATTGAATGTTCAAACATTGCTTGCGATTTCATGGTGGTGTTTGCCAACCAAAATTGGGTTTTCCCATGTTTTCCCAATCTTTCCAGGGGAAGAATTTTAAGCAACATATATTCTGATATTTTGTATGATAATCCGACCTCACTGGCTGGAAGTTCCAAAAATGTTTTCATGAATGTTATAGATGACTTTCTTGTAGCTGGTAAAAGGGAACAAGGGGGAGATCGGTTGAAGGCAAATTATTGAACCCTAACCCAGCTGATGGTTTTGCGTTCCCAAGCCTGAGAAGAACGGACCCACCAGGGAGGGAAACATCAGATCTGGGAAACTCGGGGGTATGAAAAAGACATGATCGTGAACCATAGTCAATCATGATCAACCGTGCTGAAAGATGCTGGTATGGACGAAAATCTAGTCATCCCGCAATACGAGTGTTGGGGACATTCTATCTACTTCAGGTTGGTTGTTGCGGATGGATATGGGTTGAAAAAGAAGATCTCCAGCACGCCCGGAAGTGATTTTTGTTGTGCAAAGTGGCAATGATTCATTCGAAATTATTCTGCTGCCTAGGTTTAACCCATACATACCCACACTGGATCCAAGGGAAGTGATGGTTTTGATACTTCAGCACTTAAAAAAGCTGGGTGATAATTATGATGTGTATGTAAATATATACATATATACATATATACATATGTGTGTGTTATATATAATTATATATATATACCTGTAGTACCGTACAAGGTGATGGCGGAAGTTTTCAAGATAGGACGCTATAGGAGAGGTGAGTTGTTGTGAATCACGGAAAAAAGCAGAGCGAATCCACTGATGGACCGAAAGGTGGTTGGAGTTGTGTTTTTTGGAGTGGTTGCAATGGTTGCAGTGGTCACCCAACCACTGCTGGATGCAGTCTGGTTTAGTGCAGTTGTAGTTGTATTGTACTATAGTGTAGCGGAGTTGTAGTTGTAATGTAGTGTAATTAGTGTAGCGTAGTTGCAAGTACAGTTGTAACTGTAGTGTGGTTTAGTGTGGTGTAATTAGTGTAGTGTAGTCTAGTGTAGTCTAGTGTAAAGTAGTGTAGTTGTAGTTGTAGTGTAGTGTAATTAGTGTAGCGTACTGTAGCGCAATGTAGTGGTAGTTGTAGTTGTAGTAGCAGTGGCAGTCGCAGTTGTAACGTAATGCAATATAATGCAATGCAATGTAATGTAATGCAAAGCGATGTAATGTAATCAGTGTAGCGTAGTGTTGTGTAATGTAGTGTAGTTGCATTTGTATTTGTGGTTGTAGCGTGCTGCCGTGTAAATGGTGTAGCGTAAGGTAGTGTAGTTGTAATTGTAGTTGTAGTTGTGATAGTAGTAATTGTTGTAGATGTAGTGTAATTAGTGTAGTGTAGCGTAATGTGATTTGATGTAATTGGTGTAGTGTAGCGTTTTTATTGTAGAGTAATGTAGCGTAGTATATTTGCATTTGTAGCTGTAGTGGTAATGTTGTTGTAGTTGTAGTTGCAGTTGTAGTTGTAGTTGTAGCTGCAGTTGGAGTTGTAGTTGTAGTTGTAATTGTAGTTGTTTTGTCTATCTATCTATCTATCTATCTATCTATCTATCTAGTCTAACCTAATCAAATCTATCTATCTACCTACCTACCTACCTATCTATCTATCTATCTATCTATCTGTTTGTCTGTCTGTCTGTCTGTCTGTCTGTCTGTCTCTCTGTCTATTTGTCTATCTCTGTCTGTCTCTGTCTATCTCTGTCTATCTCTGTCTATCTGCAAGTTTAAAACGCAACTATTCTGCGAGACTTCCTCAAGTTTTGAACTTGACAACGTCAAAAACGAAGCAATTCTGCGAGACTTGATCGTTTTTTCAAGCTGACAATATCAAATACGATTCAATTCTGCGATGCTTCCTTTAAAAATGGAAAATTGAGTGCAGAGCTGACGGCCTTGTACCAATGCGTTTTGCATTATTTCCATTCCATCTGTCTAAAGTATTGCGCCTGCCACGAAAAAGTGATGCCAGGTCATACTAGTAGTGCTGCACTTGTCACGCAAAATCATCGCAGCAAACCTGAAGATCTGATACTCCAAAATGCAACCCCTCTCAGGAATTCAGTGCCCTGACCTCCTAACATCTCTGATGAACATGTCTCTTGTACTGCGGCTGCCACACGAAATGCATCTTTGCAGATCCTCTTCCAATGTCCCACGCCTGCTAACGTTTGGGAAACTGCTACAAAACCCTCACGTTTTGCACACTTTTGGCAAGGTGCAGAATCCCTTGCGCGTGCCACGCGAAACGACATCTAAATTTCCAAAAGTGGTCCAAAAATGGTGCGCTTTGTGCATTTTGAATTCGAAATGTGCTTCGCGCCACAACGGCGTGCACTTTTCCATCTCTCATCTGTACATGTTTTTGTTTGCTCTTTTCACAAGCCCATCTATAACTATGGTATATACCAAACATTACATGTAATGAGAATCTTTCTAATCACAGCATGCAAACCATCTGTATACCCACTTATTTATCAGATCATAGTCTCCATAAGAATGTCATAACCAATGATTTGGTTTGAGGGAAAACCTACAGGATACCCATTAAATATGGTGCTTTCCTGTAAGTTTAATCCCAACAGCCCAGCTCCTGATTCGGCAGGAATTCGACATCGCCATGCACGCTCAAGGGCTTGGCGGCACGGCAGAGCCAGAGAGTGGTTTGGTTTTTTTGCTGCCACAAGTAGCTACAACATGCTACAACCCAATTTGCAAATCTTATATATACCGTAGTGACCATGCTCACATAACTATGGAACATATATTCATGTTGAAGAGGTAAATCATCGATACGTCCTATCCACATCCAAATTTGCAACCCTATTTTATCAGATACCGTAGTTTATTTACAGGAACCTGGTATTGTAATACATTGTAATGCCACTACATTAGAATCCTATCAGCCGACTGTAATGCACAAATCCTTGGTGCACCGTATCTAATTGCCCGCCATGTCCTTGTGCGGTTTATCAATGCATCCAAAACGCGAAACACATGAAGATACCCACACATGTCCTGTCATGTCATGTCACGTTATCTCATTGTTGCAATGCACGGCTTGGACCTTTCCTGGTATTTGTTTGCTGGGGGTTGTATTTATGTGACATGGACTGGAGTAACATGTGCATGTAAGACTTGTTTTGTTTGTTGTGTGCGTGTGACCTGTGGGCAGGTGCGCATATCATTCCATCACATTCAATGCAAAAGGTTTGCAAATGAAAAACAGTGACTGGTTGCTATTTTACCCATTCACACTCCCATGATGATATGATTACTGTATTGATGAAAGTTAGTCCTTGTGGCAATGAGCGTGTTCAATGATTCGGTTTCAGTCGGACAAGAAGAACACACAGATTTGTCCGAAAATCAGGCACCCCACCATTTGCGGAGCAGCATAGCATCCGAGAATGGGGAAAATGATAGGGTACCCCATGGTATTCCCGCAGTTTTCTCATCATTTTCCTTATGAACATGACCACTTTGGCAGCCACATCCCTGACATGCCGCTGGCGTTGAGGTACCTCTGTTGCGTCGCCTGCTGGACAACAATTTGATCCCAATTTCTGGGCCTTTTGGCGACGACAACCGTTTTTTCGATGCGGAAAGGGTACATATCTAATGTCTACAGCAGAAGGCTTGGTGGAACCATGAAAGATTAGGGAATCTCATGTTTTTTTCTTTTGGCCCGTGATGGTTTGCAGAACCTACGATTGAACCTGCCCTTGCGTTTTGTCATGGCTGTTGCTCCAGTCAACCTGTGTACTCCTACATCCTTCGTTCATGCGCTCAAGGTTCTTCTTAGGGTTTTGTCCAGCAGATAGGGTCCGACACGGGTTTCCGAACCACCTCAGCAATTTTGATTGAGGTAGATGATTCGTGTCAATGGGCAGATTAATAAATGCACTTGTTCTTCACCCGGACGTATATACAATTAAAGTATCACAAAGTCCCAGTGTTCAGTGTTTTTGCATTTGACTGGCCTCGCAACCATCAAGTGATGTCCGGATGCGATACGGTGATACCTTCCCTTTGTTGTGAGATTGTACTGGGCTGGCTTCAGCCCATTCAACTCGCAGATACTGGACAAGAATCCACCTGCCCATGCATACCCACGTGACATAATTGTGCTGAATGATGTGGCTCTAGCAGTCGCAAATAGCTCGATTTAATTGGTTTGTATAAGGACATTGAACATCATTCAGCTATCATGAACTGAGGTATTGAATTTTTTTTTTTAAATTAAGCTCATACAAGCTAATCAAACAAATCCTTGCATTCGTCCCTTCCCTGTCCATTCTCGGTGGTTCATCCCAGTTCGGTACCTCCCCATACGTTCGACCAGTGGATTAATCCTATTTTGCCCACCTATAATCAACTATATAACTATATCTTCTAACCCACTTACTGAGGTGAACCACTTTTTTTTCAAGGCTCACACCGTTCATATCCAGTCGCGCTTAGGACTGGGCGAATCAGTTCTGGGACTGGGCGAACGACAAAGATGCTGGGCGGAAGGGCGGAACTGGCATGGGATGACAAAAATGGAGAATATCTCACTGACAGATCCCATGGGTCATATCATTCTCCATCCATCCACTATGTTGCACTATACATTACAGAAATTATTATGTTGATTTTAATTATACATATATTATACTTATATAAGTTGTATATGACCATTTGCCAAAAAACTGACAGAAGTTTTGTACTAGTTGTTAACTATTATATAGTGTGGACCGAGTGGTTTTTCCTCTTCGCTATGAGGCGGCACGCAACTAATTTCACAACTTCCGCAAGGCAGCGCTAGCAAACCCGCTAGGTTTGCGGTATGTTTTTCACACCCATGTTCAAGTTGTTTTTTTTTTTGCGTGTTCCTGTTTGCTTGTTATTTCAACATGAAGAAAAGTCAAGATGCAACACTTAGAACCTAAGGATGTCTTAGTGAATTTCTGTGCAACTCAACAAGTTTCAATTGTTTTTTAGTGGTTGCGGCTCAACTTGTATATTTGGAAGATACTCCACGGATACTTCAATGATTGACCGAACTTCTTCGGTGGATCATCCCACTGAATATTGTCATCAATGCAGCTGACAAAAAAGTGCTGTAGCTTAAAACATCAACCAATGGCTAATGCATAGTTTTCTATTTGCCTTAAGTATGCAGAAACCATGGAGAGACTCATATGTTGATACTGTGTTCGTATGTTTTCGTGTCGATATGTATATGTACATACACAGAGAGATGGATGGATGGATGGATGGATGGATGGATAGACAGATAGATAGATAGATAGATAGACTATTTTAGATTAGATTAGGTTAGGTTAGATTAGATTAGATAGATAGATATGTATGTATATATATATAATTTATTTGCGGGGCTTCGTTAGGTCAGATACCTCCTATTACCTACTGCCGTCCAAGGAGGGTGCTGGGCAGCAAGCCTTGCCTCCCCCACCGCCACCCATGATACCAAGCCATGGCGAGGCGGCAAAGATTTAGGAAAGCCGACAGGAAAATGTTCATGTCAACCTACAGGACTTCGACTTTCTCGGGCTTACTATTCTGAAGAGAATTAGTTTGAACAATGTACTGTATGCATTTGTATGCACTACTTTTGGTGTCAACCCCTGAACCAAAGCAAGGTCTACTAATCAGGAGTTGGCGGGATTGGCATATGTCATGCAGAATTTGGGGTTGTCAGGGTAAATCGTGAAAAACTTCTACAAATTGAGTTATCTGGGAATGGCTTAGAGGACTCTTGAAGGAGAGTTAATCCCGTTTGATACCCCCAAATAATGAATAGTTCAGTGAAGTTAGTACTCCCTAATATTAAACATGCCCTATAAACCAGGGTTTAGCGGGGGATTTAAACATTTTTGGGAAGCTCATATTGGGGGAATGGATTCTGGCATCCTTGGCCATCAGCACCTGCCAGCGCCAGATGCTGCGTGGCATTGGGGCCTACAGTGAGGGACCACCGCCTTTGCCGCCACTGCCGCTGAAGTTTCTGGCTTGAGATAGCACGGTTCTGACAAGCGGGCAATATGAATTTAACTTAACTATGAAATTTATAGCACCCCAATGCGCGCAACTAATCCCCAGGCTTGCTGTGGGCACTGAATATATTAAATTAATAAATGCTTTCAGGAAGGCGTCACATGGCCACGTGAAAATTGCTGGAGGGATGCATGACTTTACTGAATTGCCGCCGGGCCATGCACTGCTCAAATTTTCACGTGGCCGGACCATGGCATGACCCTATTGATCCCCCTTGGAATTTCCTCTAGGAAATCGGTGGGGGAGGGGTCACGAAACATGCATTTTTTCCACACATTTTCGGTGGTGTTTGGCTATGTTGTGTGCCTAAAATAGTGTGCTTTTACTGATTTTCGGGAGACCCTGGGTGGTTTGATGTTCTAGTGATTCTAGTGCTTTTAGATACTGGTGCTTGATCATGGGGTACCCTGGGTATATCAATTTTCTAGTGGGGTATACTTTTACATTCTTACTTGGCACCTTCAATTTTCTAGAAAATTCATGAAATTCGATGAGTTTTTAGGGGGCGTTCAGTGACCTTTATTCAACCATTGCTAGGCCCAAAATGGTTGAACAAGGGGACAAAAGAGATACCGGTTCATTCCTTGTTGATCCTTGCTGGGATACTTTACAGGGAACATGTGGGAACACAATAACAGTTATTTACTAACAAGGTTAGAAGGACCCCAAAATGCGAACCTGCTAGGGGTTCTAGCTGTCAAAGTGCCACTCAAAAGGTCTACAAACTCCAAATCCTATGAGAAAAGGCAAATCCATAATACTGCAAATGTGGACCGGGTTTTTTCCAGCAGTGGGTGATGGGTGATGGACGGTAGTGGGAATCATTGAATGATTCTGAGATGTTTTTCATTGAATCTCTAGGGAGTCAAACGTTTATTGGGGTCAGATTAAAACCCACTGGATGCGTAGAAGATTGAAGCAACTGGGGTACTAAATGTTATGGTTTTAGGGTTGCAGTAAGTTGTCATAGAAGTGGGCCCTGGGTGGTTTGATTTTCTAGGGAGAAACGATGCACATTTTTAAAGAAAAAAACATGTGCACCTATCCCCCTCCCCATGGGATCTTCTAGAGAAATAACCCTTTTTGTGGGGATCCAAAGCAATTACCAGGCTTGATTGTCTAGATGCGAGTTTGATTTTGACCCCAGTGACATCGATACTCTAGAAACATGTTTTTCCCGAGAGCGTCTGAGCGCAGGGTTCTTCCAATAGTGGGGGTCTGTATCTTATCTTCTCATCTTCACACCTTCTCATCTTCACACCTTCTCTCACACCTTCTCATCTTCACATCTTCTCATCTTCACACCTTCTCATCTTCACATCTGCTCATCTTCACATCTGCTCATCTTCA
>Ga0126342_10016839_pt1 | contig 12695 bp, 15 predicted proteins | sample Cyp1metagenome_FD_92528 | JGI IMG/M metagenome (GOLD analysis project Ga0126342, IMG submission 92528) | Coral microbial communities from Lord Howe Island, Old Settlement Bay, Australia - Cyphastrea 1 metagenome | ecosystem: Host-associated > Invertebrates > Cnidaria > Coral ...
ATAAAAATATAAAAATAGAAAATATTAATAATATATATATATATTTTAAATTTATATTTCTAAAAAATAAAATTATTAAATTAATATTAAATATTTAAATATTTAAAATATATATATAATATATTTTTTAAATTTTATATATTAATATTTTTTAAAATTTAATTATATTAATTAATTTTAATTTATTTTAATATATATATATAATTTATTTTTATATTTAATTATTTTATTTATTTATATATTTAAATATAATTATTTATTAATTTATTTATTGTTTAATTTATTTAGGAAAAAAATAAAATAAAAATAATAATCATCGATAAATGTAACCATCAAAAAGCCACAGTAAGGAGTAGCACCCAATTGCGGTACCAAGGTGCCGCATATGCGGCGCTTCTTTCACTTCTCCCGTGCCTTTGTTCAAATCACCGACTCAGCTGCTGCCAACGTGGAGGAACAAAGTTCCGTCCTGGTGCAGGTGATTGTGGGGGAGGTTTCACTGACAAGAGGTGCGGGAAGTTCCAGCCCTCATCATTATCCTCATCATCATCATCATCACCGTCATCATCATCATCATCATTATCATCATCCTCATCATCATCACCTTACCATCATCATCATCATCCTCATTATCATCCTCGTCATCATCATCATCATCACCGTCATCATCATCGTCGTCGTCATCATCATCATCATCATCGTCATCATCGTCATCATCATCGTCACCATCGTCGTCATCATCATCATCATCATCATCACCGTCATCATCGTTATGATTGTCATCACCGTCATCATCGTCATCATTGTCATCACCGTCATCATCGTCATCATCATTATCAACATCACCTACATCATCACTTGTTAGTCATCATCACTGCTCTATAAACGCAGGCCGTCATATTCACCACTATCACGCCAACCAGAAGAACAAGAAATCAAATCAGCAGCAAATAACAGTTAACATCAACAATGAGCGCTGGGATGCAACTGCCATGTTGGTTTTCCTTTTTCCCCCGCCACAACAATTACAATTGAAAGCCAGGGGGTTCAAAGGTTCACACGCAACAAAAGTTGGACCAAGTCAGCCAACACTCATCGACGAGGTCATCGTTATGTGTTTCTGATTTCCATCAACATGGGTTTACCTATCTGTTTTACATTTTATTAAGTTCTTTGATTTGCTCAGAGAATGCAATGTAAAAGAGGCAGGTTGCCAACATGTACACGAGAAGTCTACGATAGCTACAGGGGTAGCAATCAGAGAATCCATTTGAAACATTGGGGTGGGTGATTCTCAAAATAGGGGTACCCCGAATCATCCAATATCAGCCATTTATAATAATATATATCAAGCATTTCCAGGGGTTCCGTATTAAAAGAAAGCGCCCATAATTGGGTTTCCTACCGCGGACTTCGTGCGTGTCAGATGCCTCTCGTCTGCGCGCCGTGAGAGATCTTGTCAAGAGTTTTCCTATAATGCTCTCATATGGGTGCTCAAATGTGTGCTCCTATGATGTGCTCTCACACCTGTGCTCCTATGATCTGCTCTCACATGTGTGCTCTCATATGTGTGCTCTCATCTTCGTGCTCTCGCATGTGTGCTCTCATATGTGTGCTCTCACACGCGTGCTCTCATTTGTGTGCTCTCATGTGTGTCTGCTCCTATGGCGCGCTCTCACATGTGCGCTTCAACGGCCTCCAGCTGGAAGATCCAACTGATGATGGCCCTGCTCGCCATGTTCACTTTGCCGATTTGGGGCGTGTGGAAAAGGAGGACAATGGAGCTTTGGGTATGATGGACAATGGCGCCACCTGCAACGCCGGCCCAGAGTCTTCCATTCGGAACCTCTTGACATCCATTTTGTTGCACGACCAGTCAGCCAAGGTGGAGATCAACGGTCAAAAACGGCCGCGCTTCCGTTTTGGTTCGGGTTCATGGGGAAGAGCACTCTACCACCTCAAGGTGACTTCGGGTATCACGGGGGGATCGTTCACTGCCTATGTCCTCCCTGATCCAGAGGATGCCAAACAACTGTGGTTTCAGCCCCACATGTTGGTACCAATGCTCATCGGCATGGACTTCTTGCAAGGCAATGGTTTAGTGGTCGATTTTTCAGATGGTTATGCAGTGTGCACAACTCACTTGGAAGCGAAACCCTTTCACCTCCACTGCAACTCCTGGGGACATTACATGATAGATGCGGCTGAATTCTTGTGTGACCACAAAACATGTGATCAAGGATGCCCCGAAATCAATGTGATTGGTGACTTCAAAGCCGACCTTCTGCAACCCAACATGAACACCTTCACTTTGACCTTCGAAGATGACATGGTCGATGACGGTGTGATGATGACCAATGAGATGATGGGTGCTCATGATGATGATGCTCACAGTCGACATGCTGCATTCAATCATGTGTGGAACCGCCGCGTGGCACTTCTTCGTAACCAGCAGCATTCTGAGCTCATGTGGACTAGTCTGTCCCTATCTCGCAATTCGTGTACGACCTCTGACTCTCATGGCGACCAAGAAGGACCTGAAGGACAAGACCGAGTTCGGCAAGATCAATGTGGCCGAGCTGATGTTCGACCGAGAGATCCCACCGGATCCTCGAGATCCAAGGACAACTCCAAGCTGGACATGTCAAGGCCACCACTTGGCCTCCCAGATGCAAGCCAACAAGTCGGGAGCCTGGAGTCATTGCCTGGTCTGCAACCTTCGCCTCCGTTACATCCCCAAGAGGGGTGCTCCATCGAATCAGTTGAAGAACCACAACCCGGCAGTGGTCCAGAAGATGATCGACGAGCTGCCCAAGGAGTTGAATCCGGGAACGCTTCCAACCCACGAGCTGTGCGAGCACTACATCCTGAAGCTCTTGGAGGAGGAGCGCATCGCCGTGTTGCTGGAGCAAGTGAACCGTATCACTCGAGCTCGATCCTCTCAGGAACCCACGGCCAAGAAGAAGGGCGAGAACCCTCCGAAGACACACGATTCTGCTGGCTATACCGCAGAAAGGCCACCGACTACTCCAAGATCCTCTCCGGACAGCTGGGAGCAAGTGTCACCCAACGCCGTGGAGTTCAACCTGATGGACTATCTGACGGAGCAGGAGAAGGTGCAAGTGATGCAACGTGCTGCCCAACGCATGAACGTCGACCGAAGCCCGGAGTTGGACCCAGAGATGTTGGATCCACCTTACTCCGAATAGACTATGACTTCCCTGAAGAGCCCACCATGAAGATGCCGCTTCAAGTGGGACAAAGTGTGATGGACACCATCCATAAGATCGACATGGAGCTCACCAACAATCTCTCTGAGTTGGTCTATGGCAAGCAACCTGTCATCTGGGAGATGTTTTGGGTGACGGCGCCCCTCGTGGTGCGGGACTGTTGTCGTTTCTGACGACTGGGATGACCATGTTTCCGTGCTGTTCATGCTACGTGGGCGATGGGTGGGTGGGAGGCTGGGGCATGCTAACGTTCGCTTGTACTTGCCTCTTGAAGTTGATGCTACGTGAGGGATGGGTGAGTGGGGGGCTGGGGCATGTTAACGTTCGCTTGTACTTGCCTCTTGAAGTTGATGCTACGTGCGGATGGGTGGATGGGGGGCTGGGGCATGTTAACGTTCGCTTGCACTGTGGCAGGAACACAGGTCATTGACCGCACGTGGGATCATATGAAATCAATTGAAATCATATATTCCATGCAACCTGTCATCCAGAAAGTTGAATGTGCAGGGTACCACGGCAACTATCATGAGGCACTGCCTCATATGGCAATGGTTGCATGAAGTTTGGTCTTCCGGCGGTTCCCTATGGGATCACTTGGGCAAATTGTGTGCGCAGTACAACAAGAAGTTTGGACAATGGCGCTTGAAGTGAGAAAAAAAAGCCTTTTGCAAAACGCTGAAAGCGCCGCGCTCCAGAGGCGCCGCAACCATGTTTTGCTCCCCTGATTCCAGATTGACAAGCGCCTGCATTCAAGAAGGATTGCCCGCTCAACGGATCAACCTCGCTAATGGCTTCGACCTCTACCGTGCGGAGACCTACCCAGAGCTCTGGAAGCTCTTTCTTCGACAACGACCTTGAAAGATCTGGGTGAGCACCATGTGCACTTTGTTCTGCATCGATGGGATGTCTTGCAGAATCGCCGACGCCGAGAACGAAAGATGTTCAAGCTCCTCTGCAACTTCCTTTTGGAGATCAAACTCTATGACCCTGAAGTGGAGTTCTTCTGGGAATGGCCTCATCGTTAGAGGAGGCGTGAACCTTTGATCGAGAAGTTCTTCTGGGCGACACCTTTAGCTGCCGCATCCATGGCTGCCGATATGGGCTGAAGTCAATGGCAACTTCATCCAGAAGGCCTGGAAGGTTGTCACCACTGACATCCACTTGTACAACGACTTCCGCCTGAAGGTGTGCCAGAAGAATCACACCCATGAATGGTTACATGGTGTGGAAACCACAAAATCTTCATACTATCCTGAAGCTCTCTGCAAGAGCATCGCCAGACATTGGAAGAAGCTGTTGATCCCGAATCGATGGTGGAGATTGCTTTGGTCTGCTGAGTTGGCAAATGGAGCTTACTCCCTTCTGCACTCGGACCAGGTGGAGTCTGACTATGCTCCATCTGAGTTGGGACCTCTTGATCGACCTGATGAACCTCGACTTTTTCCTGAAGATGCCGACCAGGATCCTCCTGATCAACAACTTCAAGAACCTGCTGATGACCAGCCTCCCTCACAACATGAAGCTGATGTGTGGGAAGCGCAACTCTCCAAGTTCCACAAAGCCTCTGGCCATCCTTCATCCAGGAATTTGGCCCGGATGCTTCTTGACGCTCAACTTCCACTTTGGAAGGTGAAGATGGGTGAGCGCTTCAAATGTGACATCTGTGAAGAAGCCTAACGTGGTGGCAAGAGTTCTGGTCAAGTACCTCCTGCCGCTACTCGACCTCTTCCTCGAGCATGGGAACAAATTGGTTTGGACGTGGGAAAATGGCATGTTCCAGGACAAAACCTGAAACTGAAGTTTCTCCTCATGGTGGACATGGCCACGAAGTACAAGGTGGTGGACACCCTGTTCGTCTACTCCCAGAATGAAACCCGTAAGATCGAGAATGGCGACATGATCATCAAGTCCGTGGTGATGAAATGGCTGATGGACAAACCACGTACGTCCATTGACTTTGGCGCCTGACAACGCCAAGTCCTTCATGAACAAGCAGGTGACCGACTTCTTCAGCGACCTACAGATCGCCATCGCGCCACCTCCTGATCAAGAAAGTTGGGCCCATGGAGTGACTGAACGCGCCATTGGCCAAGTGAAGGAGACAGCAACTCTACTTCAGATGTCGTTCCCTGACCAAGACCCTGCTTTGACCATTGCTATGGCAGCTGGAGCTGTCAACAACACCGAGTTTGTCAAGGCTATACCTGTGTGCAATGGGGCTTTTGGCAAGCAGACTGATCTTGGCGAAGATGAACTTCGACAGCAACTTTCCATCCCAGTGGATCGACAACAAGATGAATTTTTCAAGCTCCTCAGCCAGAGACAACATGCTGAGGAATGTGCTCGAAAGGCACGTGCGAGAACTGTGATCACCAAGCTGCGGAACACTTCGATCCGACAACCCATCAGAAACTACTTCCTCGCAGAGCCAGTGTTCATATGGAGGAAATTCCTCCCCCACGAATTTCACAAGGGCAAGCGGGGTGGACGTCAAAAGACAATGCGTCCAAGATGGGTTGGCCCTGGTAGGGTCGTGTTCCACGAACTCGTTCCTGGACAAGAAGAAGGAGATCGCAAGCACATCCTATGGGTGGTCTTGGCCAACCGCATGTACCGAGTTTCGGTCCATAGTGTGCGACCCCTCTCCGCCAGAGAACGAGAGATCCTTGACTCCCATGGTGATGACACCCGAAATTGGCGTCAGCTTACTGATGTGATTCCAAAAAGGGAATACACTGACCTGACTCATGAAGAACCCGCTGACGATGAGATGGAAGAACCTCAACTTCCTCCCGAAGGACCAGAAGCTTCAGTTCCTCTTCGACCAATGGTGAGATTTCATGGCAAGAGAACACCAACAGCCGCAGGTTTTCCAATTGATCATCCTCAAGTTCTCCCTGAGACTGAAGTGAACACCTACAACGACGATGACGAGTTGATACCTGCTGGACCTGATGGTGAAGAGCCTGCTGCATCATCGACCTTGAGATCCTCCCGGAGAAGTTCAACAACCTCAGCTACACCACTCATTCCAGGAGTGGAAGATGCCAAGGATGAGAACCTCGATCCAGCAACCGAGGACACTTCCAAGGTGATTGAACCGGAGCCCAAGAGATCCAAGACTGATGCAGATGATGATGATGACCTCTACATGGAGGCCAAGCGCGCCAACATCGAGATCGAAGATGGCTATGTCATGAACATCGACATCGCTTCCGACTCTAAACGCCAGCAGAAGGAATTCTTCCGCGACCCCTCGGTCTTTCTCACCAAGAAGGTCTCCAGTGCCGAGGTCTGTTACCGTAAACTGAACCCAGAAGAAAAGGCGCTCTTCGACCGTGCGAAGGACTCTGAGGTATCCTCCTTCCTTCGTGCGCAAGCTGTGAGAAGATGCTTGTCCTATGAGGAGCAAGCTCGTGCCCAAAACTCTGACAGAGTCTTGAAGCTCGTTGGGTACTGGTATGGAAGCCCATTCCCCAAGAAAGCCGCGAAGAAGCTCTCCAAGACGCTGGAAGCAATCCCAAGACTGTGCATGATCGCACAGGCAGCCGAAAAGCCAAAACCCGCATTGTTCTTTTGTGCTACAATCATCCTGATTTGGAGCTACCGACATTTTCAACAACGGCGCCAGTGCAGTCGCACTTGACGCGCAACCTGAGTCTTTGCGCTGTCGCTCAACGAGGTTGGCAACTGGAATCCCTGGACATGCACACCGCCTTCCTTCAAACGGGTGGCGAGGACATGGAGTCCAAGGAACTTTGGACCACTGGAGCGCCAGAGCTCAAAAAGGCTCTGAATGCATCCGGTGATGAGATGCTTCGATTGCTGAAGAATGTCTACGGCAACGCCGAAGCTCCAAGAGGTTTGTGGCAAGACGTCGATAAGACGTTCCAGCGTCTTGGTGGACATCGCCTACTTGGTGATAGTTCGTTTTGGATCTGGACCGAGCCCAACGAGTCCCCTCGCAAGGCGACAAACATCGCCTGATTGGCTTGTTGGACACGTGGATGATTTCACCAGAAGCGGGGACATCGACCAAGCCGCTGGGGATCCATAAAGGTCAACACCTTCAGACACACCGGCTACTGCTGTTCAGACATGTTGATGTTTGTAAACAACATGGTGAACGTTGGATCATCAGCCAGGAGTTCTATACCGAGACCTTGCCCGACATCGCGGTGGACAAGAACCGGCTGAAGATGGATCCAAAGACACCATTGACTCCAGCTGAGATGTCAGCCTGTCGAGCTACCCTTGGAGCCTTGCAATGGACTGCAACGCAGACCCAACTGCAAATCAGTGCCCGTGTCAATCTCTTGCTGACCGAGCCCACCGTCAACAAGAACATGGCCGTTGCCAAGGAGCTGCAGGAGATGATTCGAGAAGTTCGACAAGATCCAATTTGCCTTCGTCTATGGCAAATCCCTTCGATCAAACACTGGCAAGACACCTGTGTTGTGACCATGGCCGATCAGGCCCATGCGAACCGTCCACAAGGTGGATCAACAGGTGGTTGGATCACTTGTCTTGGGGGACCAGAACAAGTCCAAGGCAAACCCGGACAGCTCAACATCGTGGGATGGCGCTCTTGGCGTCTCAAACGAAAAGCCATCAGCACCAACGATGGTGAGATCCAGTCAGTGCTGGAGGGTGAAGATGCGAACTTCAGGGCAAGATTTATGTGGTGCCAGTTGAATGGTGGCGCCGCCTACTCCGAGGACGACAAGCTCAAGCTGGCGAATGGCATGGTGAAGTATGTGGCTGGAATCCTGGCCACCGACAGCAAGGGAGCCTATGATGCCGTGAACAAGCATGAAGGCCCTCTCCTCGGATTATCAAACATCCGAAGTGCCCTTCAAGCTTACCAGCTTCGTGAGCAACTCCGTGATGCCAGATGCCGACTTATCTGAATCAGTGGCGATTGGAATTTGTCAGATGCCCTCACCAAGAAGCTCAAACAAGCTCGTGAAGGCCTCATGCAGTTCCTCAAGAACAACATCTGGCGCCTGACCTTCGATCCCTTGATGGTCTCTGAGAGAAAGTCTCGTAAGATGGTAGCGCTGTTTCTCAAATGAGACAGCTGCAATCTGTGCTGTGCAACATCCAAGAAGATTTTGGGTACGAAAAACACCATCTGACTCCGTACAGTTGGATCAGTTGCCCTTAGGTTTTCTCCAAAGCCGCCGCAGGCCTTGAGCTGTGGCTCGCAACTCCTAGCATAAAAGGCCTCTGGGTGAGGCGCAGGTGTTGGATCAAAGTGACGCTTAGGGGGAAAGCCATAGTCCTCCTCCTTTGTTTGCTGTTGCGTCGCTGCTGCACTCCGCTGCTACCAAAACACCATGGTTATAGGGGGTTGGAAACTAGCATATGGGGTATATCCAACAAGAAAGAGAACAACCACCCACAACAAGCAACAACAGCAACAACAAAAGAAAACATGGCCATGCATGACCATACCAGGGCCAACTTATGGCATGTTCACCACCTCTCCCCACGATTTACCTCCGTACTGGTTGGACACTTTGCGGCCTCCCGCTTGCGTCATGAGCTCCTCCACCAAAGGCGGTTGGGCATTGAGCCCCCAACTCCCTACCTGAGGGGCCGTGGAAGCAGCGCAGCATCCGCGACAGCGGAGCGACACCGGAGTGGCAAGTGAGAAAAACAGAGGAATGGATAGGAATGGTGGTTATAAACCTCATTTTTAAAAATAACCAGACAATTCTGCGAAAATGGTGGATAACAACCATTTGTGGGTCAACGAGAGAAATAATGGTAGCTATACAACCCACAAATCATCTTGTTCTGTTGTATCATCACAAGCGGCTCACGGTTTTACGGGGGGGGGCTGCTCAGCATTTCTCACGGGAGAGGTGCCTGCACTGACCATCGTTGCTCAGTCACCATCATAGACCATTCATCTTCCATTATCAACCCCATGCTAGCCATCACTAATGATCACAGACCGCTACTACCGATTGGAAACCATGATTTGATAATGGTTTGCAATCAGTATGATATTTGAGTATTGGCAAGCATGGTTTGATTAGAAATCACTTCCATTACTTAGTATCTTATGGTTAGTAATCATATGTAATCATTAACCGTCACTGCCCATCGATAACGAAAAACCAACCATGACCAACCAGCACTCGCCATCACTAACCCACCCGCATCCTGAGACTAACCATCGCTAAGCCATCATGACCCTGATCTGTGATTGACGATGGATCATTACGAACCACTGACCATCGTTAGACATTATTAATCAACATTTCAAAACCATCACTAACCATGACGAACCATCACCACCCACTGGAAACTGTGACTAACCATCACTAACCACTAGAAACCATGATTACCTGACAACTGATTCTAACCTGCACTAGCCATCAATAACCACGACTACATGCTTAGAAACTATGATTCACATAGATTCACCATCACCAGCCCATCATGGTCCCCTGCATCTGTGGCTCCCCGCACTGTGCTGGTGGGGCATGCTAGTTGCATCGATGCTGGGCGGATACTGTCACACTTCCGGCATGGCGCTTGGATGCAGTGGCACCAGCTGCAACTGATGGCTGACCAACCCAGATGGTGCCGGGCTACTTGCTATGGCAACTGACCATGGTCTATGACTTAGGGAAACCCAGCTAAGCATCTGGCAAGCAACAGCTATATGGTTGATCAATCAAACTCCGCTAAATGTAAGCGCTATATGCTGTTGGATCTATGACCTTCGTTACAATGCGGTAGTTAACAATTCTAAATGGGGGCCCAAATCCCAGGAACAAACCATGAAGAGTCCATCATTCGGCAAAGACCTCAGGTTTTTTCGATGGAAGATTGGATTTTTTCTACTCGGCTTGGATGATACCTTCAGCTTGTTGGTTGAAAGTGGCTTGCGGGCGCCACAAGTTATGGACCCTCGCTATGTCTCAGTGATCTCAAAGTGCGCCCCAAGAAGCTGCGGGTTCGACCGTGGAGCCAACCCCAAGCCCTATAGGTGGTTTCCCTACCATGGCGCTCCTCTAAACTCAGTCCCTGAACAACTGGATCTAGCCCCTTCTGGCGATGAAATCCTTCCGGTGCTAAGACTCCTTTGCTCCGGTCACAACGTGGCCCTGCCGCGTTTTCCTCCGGGGAGACCAGAGATGACTAGAGAACGAATCTCCGGAAACAGCACAGAGATCCGCAGTTTGGCTCGGGTGGACCTCGAGGATTTCAAAAGATAAGGTTTGTGACGGGCTTTGGTTGGAAAATAGGTTAATGAACCGTCAAATCATGGCTAAACTTCGGTGAATGGGATACGAGTTATGGATGAATGATGGCTAATGAATCTTAATGAGTGCTTGAATCCTTCAGCTATAGTTAAACTATGGTTACTTAAAGGTCTTTTGGCGGGGATGGTTGAGTATGGTCAATGGTAATGGTCTGTGATGGTTGAATGAATTCTCGTAGTTATGGCTAAGAGTCAATCATGACACTGGTTTTGCGGTGGTTCATGACAGTGAAATGATCGAGCAGTGAGGACCAGCGAATAGTGATCAACCAATGCTAACCAATCAATCGAGACCCAAGCAACCAACAGAAACCAACCGAACAACCAAGGTGGTAAACACTTCACGTGTCGATGGATCACTGTTCCCAGTCGGTAGGTCGTGTTGAAAGGTTGAACGCCAAAAGGTCAAGTGGTTCAATTCAATCTCATGTCGCCTTGCTCGGTCCAGCAGTCCAGTATCTACACCACCAACGGCAACCATCGTTGAACCACCAACAACAAGCATCGTCTTTCATCAAATATGCATCTGGCACCAGCAAATGGTTTAAAATAAAGCATCTTTCACCCGAAAGTTCAAGTCTACTTTGATTCTCCAAACATACCCTATGATTATTAATGATCAGCCAAGATTAACCTTGGCTACTTCCAATCGTTAATGATTAGCATTTGGTATTACTTTGATCATCAACCGTGGCTAGAGGTCACCCAACGCATGTGGTTTTGTTTGAAACGATGCACGTAACCGGCACTCCGTGCGGCAACGTGCAGCCTAGAGCTGCATGCAGCTCAGTGGACTTCGATGCATCATCTGCGCCTGGTTGGATCGCAGTCGTCTCTTCAAAGGAAGAATTGCAATGTGGTTGACCATGCGTAGTCATGGTAAATAGTGGTTCATCGTAATAAGTCATGTTTGACAGTGGTTTATAAAGCTCAATTTCATAGGAATCAATCCTTGTGAGTCATGGTTAACTTGGTGGCTCGTAGACCCCTTGCTAAAACTTGATTTTTTAGTGGGTATATGATAAATCAATCCCCAAAAACATTTTAAAAAACAAATTGCTGGGTATAAGCCACCCACTTAATACATGTTAATGCTGGTGAAAGTAATGAAGAGACTTGTCTTCATGGTGTACTTGATGAATCTGATGGCAACCCCCATCTGCTCCCATCACCGGATGGTCATGGGTCCCCGGGCAAACACAACATGTCCAGAGCGTGGCTCTTTAACCGTGCATCTTTGTGGAAAACTGGCATTGATCTACACACAGGGGATAAGCTGTGCGAATCCTGATGCCAGTAAGCACACGGGGGCTCACCACTTTGACTATCCTGCACCTTAATTCTTAGTGTTTCCAGACTTGGGATCGCAAAAAATGGTTGAGCCATCAGGACCCGTTCAGTTGACTTACGGGAGCCGCCCGACGTGGAATTGCCCACACAAACATGTTGAAGTCAGAAACCAACCCAAGGCCGCAATAGCAATCCCAACAACAAATGGCGGCATGCGAGCGCAACCCTATTGGACGTTATCGGGCCAACAAATGATCCTTGGTAACAAGGTCTTCAAAATTGAAGAGTCCTTAGCCCATATACAACAACAACAACGACAACAACAACAACAACAACAACAACAACAAGGTCACGGGCGGGTAGAGGGCCGTGTACTGTATGCAAGTTCATTTTTCCAAATCGACAACCCTTCCATGGTTTTTTGAGCATGCAATCGCTGTTGTAGGGGGATTAGCAAGTGATTTTTGATGACTTTTCTGTTGTTCTGTGTTTGTCATTCTTGTGACATGTTCATTCATCAGCTCACACCCCATCGCATGTCATCTTTCAACTTTTTTTTCCTCAGTGTGCGTGTGACACCGCATCTCCTAGGGCACGCCATAAGTCCCCCTTCTCTTCTTCTGTCCAGTTAAACCGAAGAGCGAAGGACCAGGCGTACTCATACAACGCAGGATTCACTCGAGAGATCTCAACGTGACATCAATGTAGCAGAAACATACCATCAACGTAGCAGAAACATAGCAGCAACGTAGCATAGTCGTAGCATCAACGTACCATAGACGTAGCATCAGCGTAGCATCAAGTTGCGGAGCAAGTGCAGACGAACGTTTACAAGCCCCCCCCCCGCCCCCCCATCCCCAACGTAGCATCAACGTAGCAGAAACATACGTACC
>Ga0126342_10016840_pt1 | contig 12694 bp, 11 predicted proteins | sample Cyp1metagenome_FD_92528 | JGI IMG/M metagenome (GOLD analysis project Ga0126342, IMG submission 92528) | Coral microbial communities from Lord Howe Island, Old Settlement Bay, Australia - Cyphastrea 1 metagenome | ecosystem: Host-associated > Invertebrates > Cnidaria > Coral ...
AACAATATGGAAAAGGTACCCTTGATGCTAAACACAACCTAAACGCAAGATTTATTCACAAAAACTATTCCAAAGACCAAATCCAACAAAACATTGCAATTCCTATGCGTTTTACTAAAAAGGTCAAGTGCTCCCCAGCTATTTACGATGATTTCCAAATTTTAGGCACGACTTTAGCATTCCACTGTATCACCTCTGCACACTTGGAACGCTTGGAACGCTTGGAACGCTTGGAACCTTGGACCCCTGGAACCAGCACCAGCACCAGCACCACCACCATCATCATCATCATCATCGTCATCATCATCATCATCATCATCACCATCATCATCCTCCTCATCCTCATCCTCATCCTCATCATGATCATGATGAAGAATAAGTCTTCCAAGTGGTTGCAACAACCCTGCTTTAAAACTGCAGAACCTTGGAACATCTGAGAGAACATACGGGAACCCTGAAAATGTTGAAGTCCGCGGCACCATTCGGAACCCTTTGAAACCCAACAACACACAGCAAACCGTGACGATCAGCCCCAAGGGTGCACCGCAGCAGCACAGGATTTATCCGCCGACCCCAGGGACCCAGGGGGAGCGCACTTGAGAAGCAATGCCAATTAAATGGGCAAGATAAAGGCACCGACGACGGGCGAAGAGCGAAAGAACACGATGGGCAAGATAAAGCTATCGACAACGGCAAGCGCGACCTGCAAAAGAGAGCAAGAACACGAAGGGCAAGGGAAAGCGATGAACGACGGACGAAAGGCGCCGGAACATGTTTCAATGGAGAGGCTAGTTTCTTCTCGGTTCATCAAGCAACGTTGGACAGTGGCAAGGGGGCAACTTTGGAAGCCCGTCCGTCCCTTAGGTGGGTAGTGTTTGCCTGTTGCGAAGGGGGCATTTTGGAGGTCCCAAGCTGCTAGATTCTGGTTCAGAAAGCAACGTTAGGCCTGGCAGGGGCAGCTTTGGAAGCCCGTCCGTCCCTTATGAGTGGTGTTTGCATGTGGCAGAAGGGGCGTTTTGGAGGCCCAAAGCTGGCAATCTGAAGCTGGTAATGCTAGTTAGTTTCTTGTCGGTTCAGAAAGCAACGTTAACCCTCATGGCACCGCCGGTGTGCGAAGCTCTACAATATTGACTGGCCACGATTGGCCAAGCATAAGGGAACTAGCGACATCCCTAGCCTCAAACAGTTTCGGACTTCTGCCAGAGTCCAGAAGCCTCTGACATCACATCACACCACATGACACCACATGACCCCACAAATCCCGCAAAGCCCCAGAGACTGCCCCAGAGCCACCGTGGACCCAGGGCTGGGCAAGCCTGACACGTGAATGTCGAAGGAGTCAGCCGGCCAGCCATACATGTCAAACCGGAATTTGATGGCACGTAGTTGGTTCTGCCTCGCTCGACAAGAATCTTTTCCAGCGGACCCACATCGGAACTTCGAGGTTTGCAAGTGCAAGAACTCATTATCAATGAAACAAGATGAGTATGAGTGAGGTTCCGGGATTTTGGCACCTGGGTAGCCAAGAATTATAATAGACGCTTGCATTTGATTTATTGATATTTATTTATTGCATAAGGTTCTGAATTGTTGAGCTGAGGAACACTTTGGCGTGCACTTCTGGCCATGATGGATGATATTTCCCTGAGCAGTGCACCATGAAATTGACAAAATGTCACGTCTGCAAAATCCATTGAAACCATTAGAAGCCTTGAAAATTAGAATGCGTGGGCACAATTCAACACACATCCGCAGATGAGCAGATGGACAATAATGACAAGAATGACAAGAATGACAAGAATGACAAAAACAGAGGGAGAAAATGGGAGAAATAGGAAAAAGGTTGAAAAAGACTGGATGGATCACTGGATGGTCTCTGGATCCTGGCCTCTTTGCACCCGGGGTTCGCGGCGTTGCTGATGGAGGGAATGTTGCCTCACAGTCCAGGAATGTCCATTGGATCATCAGGTCATCCGTAGCCGTGCTGCGAGGCGTGTTGTGTGTTGACTGTTTGGCCAACCACTTACCACGGGCGATCATGATTCTGGCCGTCTAGGATTTTCTATCCGCACGAGAGTATGAGATGTAGCAATGTGCCCTGTGCTCGCAGAAAACATTTTTCAGAACTGGAAATTCAGTGGTGTCTTTCATGTCGGTTGACAACTCGCCGGTCGATTTCACGCCAGCTCTGAAGCAGGAGTTCGTCATTGTCCAGGCCCAGGCATGCATATTTTTCCCTCACTCTTCAAAGCTTTGAAGAGCTTGGAGCGGAAACACAGGCAAAATCAATATGTTCAATGTGCATTTATTTAAAAAACAAACATACTTCGGTTTTTTCAGCTTGTGACATGGTTTGACAACTTTGCGTTGATGTTGTAAACCGATTAACCATGCCTATCCAATTCCCGCAATTGCATATAGCCTAAAACTGTTTCCTGCTTGCACATTGTCTTCGTATCCGAAGGAACGTTGACCGGTCTAGGTCCAGGACTTGCTGCCATGGTGCATGGATTGGGCTGGCAGGAATAGGAACTCGGCTCAAAAACGCCTTGTCTGCAAGCCTCACAATAGATACAACAGGAAACAACAAGCATTCACAAGGCCCAATGCCATGTAAAGGGATGCTTCCAAGATCTCAAGGACGCAAGCAGTGATTCAGGCAGTGATGCACGCAGCCATGTGCATCATATATCATCATATGGCACTTGCCATTACAAGTGCTGTCTCACGGATGCTGATATCAATATTATCAATGCTTCAGATGCTTCAGTCTTGTGTGAATGGAGATGCTGAGCTGAAAGAGCATGCTACTGTGGCGCTCACCCTCAGCGCCTTTTGACACCAAGGGAAAGCAAAGGACAAAGAAACCAGTGCCATGCAAAAACCAATGGCAGGGAATGGGGATGGAATGGGGAAAGAAACTTGCTGAGAAGTGAAGGAACCGTTGTCTTTTCCTGCAACAGTCTGAGATCTCCAAACAAAACCAAGCAACCATGGAGGCAGCAGATGGTTTGTAGCCGGACTCGGTTGCACTCACAGGAGACAACAAGCAATCGGCTGACTCAGGTTACAAAGGATCCCCATTTCGTATGAGGACTGTCCTGCATTGTCTGATTATATTCGCGAGACCTTCTTTAACAAGTTCGGCATGCAATTCATCTCGCTTGACCTTTACTGCGTTTAGGGCAGTATGTAATCTTTGTTGTCCTGTGGTCTTGTTCCTACTACCTTGATCTACCTTGTGGCGAAAATTGGGTGTTGTACGCTGCGCACACCAGAGCGATTGCCGTGTCTTGTGGATTTGCTTAGCAAGTCCTGGGCTCAAAATGATGCGCTATGATATGCTATGATCATAGAAACCAACGATCATCCCTGCATCCAGCCGGCTCTACGCAGAAAAATACAGAAAGAATCAGAAAGACTTTACCAGCTGCAAACGCCGAATGAGTCGCCCCTGCACGCTGACCCCCGACCCGGACATACACACCCCACAGCGCAGCATCGACTCCTGTCTGAGGTCAACCAAAATAATCATGACGATAACCTTTACCAAACTTTACCCCATTTTACCCCCGAGTAGTCGTAACATGTCGTAACGACCCTCGCAAGGTCGCACCAGCCAACTGTCAAGAAGAACCTCCTGCTGTTAGCATGTTAACAAAGGTCCCAGGGGTGCTGTGGCTTGAAGATCAATGAATTTGAGAACTTTCATTCCTTGCAATTAATTTCAATGTGTTGCATGGCCACTGTGACACCGTGTCGCATGGTCGCATGGTCCAAAAATAATGGGTTCAAAGTTGCGTTGCAGCGAGGAGTGCAGGACCTGCCCCCAGCTATGGTCGCTCCCTCTGCGCATCCGACATGAGGTGCATGTGGCAGGCCTGACTGACCCCAAAGCCCGATGGCCCGATGGCCCGATGCTAAGTCATTGCAAGTCTGTGCTATTGAAGCCTCCGGGGTTGACCTGTCATGAACCTGATGCAGCTGCCTTGCAAAGTCTTCCTTCATTTTTCTTGGAAAATCTGCTTCCCGTAAAATCTCTGATTATGCTATTGAATCTGCTTGAATTTGTTATATATTAGCTCAGTATTTAATGTAGATGTCATAGCATTAATTAGCTTTGTGGTATTTCGTAGTGGTTAGTCATCTTGATCTGCTTTGGCGCCTGTCGGTGACCTGCATCTCACCTCTGAGCAAGTGAAGCTTGCCGGAGACAGGGTACCGGCTGTACAGGTGAGCTTGCCCTGTGACACAGTGAGACATCTCAGTCATGCTTGAAGCAAAGGATGGCTGAGATTGTCTGAGCACAGTTGAAAGTTGAGATGAGCTGAGTGCATTTGGTGCATGTGGTATTGGCCGAAGAGAATTCAAAGATATTCTATGAGAACAGATTCTGAACAGATCTCATTGCCTTAAAAAGTTTCAGTTGGCCTCACGGCACAGCATTTCATGCTTGCTGCTGACATCTGAGATGCCAGGGCACGACTGAGGCTTCAAAACCAGGCGCGCAAGTCGTCGAACAAATTGCCCCTGAAGCAATCACGGTTCCAACTTTGCCTTTGCAACCATTGCCCTGCCTTGGCTGGGACGATGTGCAAAAGCATCTGACATTGGCTGAGATTGGCTGACATTTACCAGTAATGCGACCACTGGTCCATGCGTCTATATTTGGAATAGCTGGAGGAGACTCAAAAAAATATGTTCATTCGCAAAGTGTGCAAGCTAGGGGCATGTTTGTCACCCTTGGCAAAGTGCAGGGAGTAGGATTGCCTCAGCTAGTGCAGTAGGCAGCTCGCAGTATAACTATCCCTATCAAGGGACATGACGGATTGATATTACACACATACACATATATTATGTTTATAATAAATACTTTTAGTTACTGTTATTTGTTATTTATTTGTTTATATCATATGTGTATATATATATGTGTGTGTAATTATATTTATACACATCATTAAATATATTATAATATATTGTGATAGTTGAAACATCCACCTTGCAGCCATGTTTGCGGTCGAATCGGTTCCAAGCTGCACAAGAAGGTGGTTGGTGTCAGTTGCTCAGCAAAGCAACTCAAAGAAGCGATGTCCGGTGTGTAACCTCGGATAATCTCGGATCTGAACATGCTCACTAGATATCACTAGATATCACTAGATCTGCCTAGTTCTAGCTAGATCTCGTTGGATCTCACTAGCGAGTTTGCTCATCTGCAAAAGTTCTCCGGCGACATTGAGCGACTTTTAACGACTCTAAATACTCTAAGTCCGAGGCCAGCTGAACACTGAGTCTGGCAGGTGCTGCCGGAGGCGATGGTGCTTCCACGCTTTCCCTGACAGCCGTTCCCTGCCTGCATAGATAGCGGCATGTTTGTGGTCAATCGAAGTGGTTCGACGGCTATGAGAAAAAACTTGGAAAGGAAAAGCATGCCTTTGATCGTTCTCCTGCCTTGCTACTTTGACCCGGATCGAATCAATGCACTGGAATGTGGGACTTCTTTCAAATGTAATATTCAATTGATTTCGAAATGACTGCACTCCGTGAGTTGGAAATTTCCTTACTTAATCAAGCGTCTTAAGCAGCGGAGCCTTCCATTATGTATCTTTTCCCGTCTGGACCCCGTCTACTTTTCCTGCCTGGTACTGCACTCTTGGAAGCTTGCAGGCTTTGGGATTGCAGGTAAACGTCGCAGGCGTCAGAATAGTGGCCTGACAACTCAGCTCCTTCACTGAAGGTGCATAACCAGCTTGACACTCCGCCTGCCAAAGAAATGAAACAACAGGAGAAAAAACAAATGTGGCTCAGCACTTTGTGATTCAACACACGAATCAAATACAGCGGCAAGTGGTTAGATTATGTTGAGTTAACTTTGCAATTCATTACAATTAATTTATAATTTTACAATGTTTTACATTCGTATTATCTATATGTTAAATTAATGTGTTCGTGAACATGTTCCGTAGATTAAATATATCGATCCATATCCATATAGTGCATTGACGTGCGTCTGTTGTCAAGCGGGTCCCAGCCTGGCACTTGGCCCCCGAGTCGATCATGCTACCGCTGAGTCCTTTGCAGCCATTTGCCTGGGCCTTGCTGATGGATGGAAGGGGGCATGGATCTGGATCGCAAGTGAAGGTGCGTGGAGTCAGAACTGTGGCGGTGCACTTGAGGCTTGTCTCAGAGGGAGTGTAGCCTTGTTGGCACTGCGCAATGCATGTTACACCAGACTCGATCGTTCTTCCAGTCTGACCTTTGCAGCCATTTCCTAATCGGTTGCTGAACTGCGGCAATGCACACGGATTTGGATTGCAAGAGTAAGTGCTTGGGGAGAACTTTCCCAGACTGCAGGACAAGGTGGACTTGGATGGCGTGTAGCCAGAAGCACATTGAGTGGTGCAACTGTCGCCTGACGAAATCACTTTGCCCTCTTTGCAGCTCTGGGCTGCTCCGTCCTCAATGCCACTTGGAGCATCGCAAGGATCTTCTGTGCACGCGAAGGTTCCCTCAGCGGAGCGGCTACCTTTTTGCTAATGGGTGCAGTAGGGGTTAGGAATTTTGAGTCTGAAGAAACAATGCTTCCCTGATCTAACTCACCTGTCGCATCACTGCAAATCTTGAGGCATAACAGGCGGTTACATAGCATATTATAGCATTACTGTATATAGCAAAGCAATCTAATATACTATACATTTTTGCATCACTTATCATTCTGTATCATTCTGTATTAGGCCTCACTAGTGCCTGCATCGCAAGGTTGCACTGTCCTTTGGATCTCAGTTGGACAGGCACATCTATGGAACCCACTCCAACTCAGAATGCAACGTGAAGGGAAACGCGGCCAAAAAAACACACCGCGACAAGATCATGTCAGCACAGAACATGATCAAAATGTGAAATAGTTGGAAATACCGTGAAATACCATGACATTTTATGATATTTTATGGAAATATTGGAACTATTTGGTATCAAAAAACATCAAAGGATATCAAAGGACTCAATAAGTTGCTGAGAGACTGGGGTGAGTTTACCAGCGAAGCACTTCAGATTCGCAACGGAAGGAGTGTAGCCCGGCGAACACTGTGTCGAGCAGCTACTACCGGAGTTCACCACTGCCGGGTGTGGAAGGCCACTGCATCCACTCTCGAGCCGATTTCTGACATTTGGCAAAGGACACGCATCCGGCTCACAAATGTAAGTGCTGGGAGAGAAGAACTTGCCGCGGCGGCATTTCATTTCTGGATAGTTTGGCGTGTATCCTCCTTTGCCTGAGCATATCTGAGCATCAACCACTCTCAAACGATGTCAAACACACAACAGAGTGTATGCCCCCGCCCGTCTACGATCTCACATTGAGAAAACACAGCTCTGCTAGAAAGCCAAGCTACACTGAGTTGAGCAAACCTTTCCAGATAAGATCGACTTTCCCTCTTTGCAAGTCAATTTTGGTGCGTTGGCGATGCCTTCCAGGGCTGGACAAGGATCTTCGATGCAGCTCCATGAAGCAGGAGAGAGGGTACCGGTCGTGCAGCTCATGGTCTCAACAGAGGCATAGTAACCTCAGCAACGCAGCCAAACATGCGAAACCTCACTGGAACATCTGGAACGGAACTAGTACATTGATCTATACTGTACTATAATATCATATATATTATATAATTATATATAATACATATAACTAGAGAATCCAAAACCTATAAAAATGATGGTTCTTCGGTAGAAACCAGGTTTTTCTCTAAAAAACCAGGTTCTTCCAAAACCTTGGTTTCTGCAATTCCACCATTTCACTGAAATTTCATCAAATATCCATTTACCTTCAATCCCCCTCATTCCACATTTTATCAATCCGGTTTAAGTCTATATAAATTGTATTGTTTGAAAAGACGTTTCCGTCCAGATCCTCCACCGTTTCCATCCCGCTTGGAGTGAGCGTTCCCCACAATTGAACTGATATATAGTTTTTGGACCTTCAGCTCCCCTCCTCCAAGTTAAAAAAGTTGCATGACTTGCATTCAGGAACCATGCCCAAAAACCCATATTTTTCCTACGGGTTACTACGGGATAAATACGGGTTCTCTACGGGATAAATACAGGTTGTGCAAAATCTGTTTTTTTTTGGGGGGGGGACCCCAAAATACGGGTTGACTACGGGATAAATACGGGTTTTGCTGATTTCCTGCATTTTCTGCCCTAAGACAATCATGATTTCGATAATTTTCTGAAAAGGAAACGCTATGCCATGCACAACAAAGTTCGATAGTAAATGGATCTGAACGACTGGGCAACCATGTTGTTACCTGGAATAAGGTAGGTAACGACACAATCTCAATGATTTGGACACAAATATCTTATATTGATATGTTGTCATGATAGCATTCAAAAGTAAATGAAATGACATGAATATGATTGAATATGATATGAAATTTGTTGTATGGCATGAAACGAGGCTCTATGCAATAACCTAGAGGGTAGATGTAGTTGTTTTTCAAAAACCGGGTTTTTCCACCTTTTTTCCAAAAAAACGTTTTTTTCTTGCGACCTACATTTTTTTATAGGTTTTGGGTTCTCTAGGTGTGTGTCTATCCAATATTATACAATGAACCGACAAACCTTGATTTGAGTAACCTCAGAAAAACTGACACAACCTGACAATGCGTGACAGCATGCGACACATGGCAGAACATGCAAAATCATGCTTAAATCTGAGGGCAAGAAATGAGAAGAAATGAGAATTTGATCAAATTTGTGAGAAGAAATGACCAGATTTGTGCGAAAAAATGACAAGAAACCTTCTAGGCACTCTGTCCGGCATGTCTCCCCAGATTCGATGACTGTACCGTCCACGCGGCCTGGCACTCCCAAACATCCACTGCCTTCCTGGTTCTTCGCAAAAGGGATCGGACAGGGGTCTTCCAGACATTCAAAGATGCGAGGAGTCAAGACCTGTGCGTAGCAATCCAATTTCTTTTCCGATGGAGTGTAGCCAGTCTTGCAAGTAGTCGTGCATGCCTGCCATATGCCAAGATCAGTGCAGCGCGGACTTGCATTTTGAATCATTTTGACATATTTTGACATTCCATCTCATTCCATTGAATTTGTTTGATGCCAATGGGACATGCATCTCAGATCAATCGCGCATCTTGCATTCATTATCTCCCTCGATCTCCTCATTTGTTACTCAATCAAAGTCTGCCACGAATGAGTCTTCACTTCCATGCACGTGCAGGATGTGCTTAGCAGCTTTGAGGGCCTGGCTTGTGCGTATATAGCCATACTTAGCCTATTTGTTGCATTTTTTTGCTAGGGCGTCCAGGGGGGTTGCCCGAAACGAAACAACATGAAAACAAATGCTGCATTAGTATAGGGACCTAGACCGTTCTAATATGATCTAAGTAAATATGATCTATGATGATCTAATCAGACTGATCTACATCATATATGATCATATATGATCTACCATTGTGACACAATTTAGATATGGTGACAGCAATCCCCAGCATCATTTTGCATCGAGATGTGAGCTCATGACAGCTCATGTGGCGCTCATTGTGGCCCGCCATGGCCTTTCCAGAGTCGACTTTATCTCCCTTGATTCCTTCACAGCCGCTGCCAGCTGTATTCTTCACGTCAGGGATGCTGCATGGGTTCGGCACGCACTGGAAAGTTGCCTTGGTAGTCTTGCTAAACAAGTCACTCCAAAAGGCGATTCCAGGCGATTCCATCTCTGATCACATCAACTCCACACTTGATGTCAACGTCTCTCAATTCTCTCAATGTCAATAATGTAACAGTATGTAACAGTTAAATACAAAACTATGTGACACAACATGACACTCGCTAGACCTCGGCACGAACCTCGACAAAGCTGCAACACGTGGTGAACGCCACGAAAAAAAGTTTCAAGTCAGGGGTCAAGTTTGTCAAATCCAGATCAGGCATCTATGCCATCTATGCCATCTATGCCTGACATTGCCTGACCTTGCAATCTTAAATTATGTTCAACTTATAAGCAGCTACAATTGTATAATGTATAATAATGTATAATATATGCATTCAAATGCGCTTTTGGCATCTTTTGGCATCTTTTGGCCATCCGTGCAAAGGACAAGTCGAATCCATTCGAAGCAAGTCGAATGGCACTTCGAGAGAACTGATCACCTCCTCCAGCTAAACACTTTCGAAGCGGATGCCAAATGATGCCAAGATGTTGCAAGATTTTTTCTTTGGACGCATTACATAATATTATTACGGCCAGGCGCTGTGCGTTGCCATCCTAAACCATCCTAAACCCTAAAACCTAGGCTCTGAAACCCTAAGCCCTAAAACCCCAAACCCTAAAACCCCAAACCCTAAAACCCTAAACCCTAAAGCCTGAAACCTAGGCTCTGAAAACTTTGAATCCTAAACTGGAAAACACTGCGTATACGCAGTATTTTCTGCAATCTCTCCTATCATATATTCGACAGCCCGACATTCTCAATGTTAATGTCTGGGCAACACACGGCGTCTGTGGGTAATATATACATATATAATATAGCATTCTATAACTTAAATATAGACAAATATAGCCTAAAATATGCTTATAAATATTATTGGTTATTCTAAATTGAATAAGATGAAGTCAAGATAATTTAGCCCAGGGACTGGAGTGAGAGTAGCAGCTTTACATGCAAGAGAGGCCACCGATGGCGTATACCCGGCCTAGGCAAAGCAATGAAGATCAATGAAGAGCAAAATATATTTTTGCTTGCACAAAGTTGCAAGAATTTGAAACATGTATCCAACATGTATCCGACATGTGATGTGTTGCAAGAAACACTGCGACTTTCCACACTGCGGTAGTCATGGATAGTCGGTGTTAAAGTCGGCCCCAAATCTCACAGATTTTCACCAAGTTGCGAGGCACTGGGTCACACATGTTGACCTGCCATTGCTCGATATGACTAGCGGTTGCGCGTCCAAGCACACAATAACCCGCCATAACTCATGCAATCTTTATTCCACCAGATTCCACAATATTCCACCATATAAGTATCACATGGCTTTGCCAAAAGCATCCAAAAGCATGTTTCATCCAATTTCGTCATACCCTTTCATGAATGAACTGCAAAGACTTGTGCCCTGAGAAGGAACGCACACTCTGCAAGCATAAAGTGTCGGTAGAGTCGCGAGTTTGTTGGTGCTTATCTCGGCCCAGGTGCCCAGATGTGATGGTGGAGCCGTCCTGACATGGACCCGTTTTGTGATGAAACTCCACCTCAGACAGGCATAGCGGCATAGCGCTGTAGCGGCATGCTATAAATCAGTTCCCGGACTGATGGTCCGGCTCCGCAGCACCAGCGAGCACTTCCGTGACATACTATGGCTTTTGGGGGCTATCCTGAATGATCTGAATGCAGGATAAAGTGGTGATATTGGTCGAAAATATCGAAGAGATTGAATTGGAAGGAACAAGATTCATCAGGGCATCAGGGCATCAATTGCCAGTTCATGCCAGTTCTCATCACAGGGATCAGTCCACGGCTTGCGGCCATGATGCCCCAGTGGGTGCAGGGCATGGGTCTGGATTGCAGGCTATCGTTGCTGGTGAGAACCCTCCGTTGCGACAGCTCCTTGGGTAACGATTCGAAAATTCAAAAGTGCAGCAAAATGAGCCCAAATGGCAAGACAGCAATCTTTGTTTCGTTTTTTGCGCACTGCCTGGAGCTAGAATAGTCAAGCCGAGTCAAACCAACAGAAAGGCTTGAAGTACTTCATGATCTTCATGATCTTTATGATCCTTATGCCACAGAGTCAGTGAAGGTGCAGTGGCAGTATAGCCCGTGGCACACTGAGTCGTACAGCTGGTGAAAGGCATAATCTTGTCTTTTGCCTCCGAAGCTTGCACGGATCATTCTGATAAAGGCATTTCTTGATGCTTCTCAAGCCTTTTTGTTTTTTCATACTTCTTCAATTTCTTCTGTGGACTTTATCAGGATCCAACTGAAAAAAAGGAGAGACATCTCCTGCTCCGGAGGACACGCTAGTCATGAAAGTTTCGGAGTCATTCGAGCCCTCAATTTGCCAACGTGGACCAATGCCACAGCAGTGGCTGCACAACAACATCAATTAAATGCCTACACATCCCACAGCTTACACAGGATGATTTTAGGCGATCAACACAGTGCGCAAACAGCACAAAGATTTCGGGTTGCAAAATATTCCGCGGAGTTGGAGCATACTATGCCACATCGCAAATTCCAGTGCAATGTCTGTTGATTTAGCAATACTAATAATAAATACATATATATATATATATAATACAAGAATACATACACGTACACCCACATAATATATATATATATAATATATATATATATAAATATATATATATAATATAGACATAATATATAATATATATAATATATATTATAATATGTATATATATATTATATTATATATATTATATATTATATATAATAATAATATATATATAATTACATATATAAGATATATTATAATATATATATATATATATATTATTATACAATATCATATGTATATATATTATAATATATATTATATATATAATATAAATATAATGTAATATAATACAAATATAAATAAAAATATAAATATAAAAATAATATAATATAATATAATATAAATATAATATAATATAATATAATCTAATATAATATATTATATATATATT